>Ga0265293_10000264_pt1:0-112500 | contig 129355 bp, 132 predicted proteins | sample Munlanlewell138R_FD_192505 | JGI IMG/M metagenome (GOLD analysis project Ga0265293, IMG submission 192505) | Leachate microbial communities from a municipal landfill in Southern Ontario, Canada - Leachate well 138R | ecosystem: Engineered > Solid waste > Landfill > Unclassified...
ACGGGGATCGATCATCTGATCAAGGCGGGCGCGAAAGAAATCAGCGGTATCGGTCATGATTATTATTAGATCCCCCAGGAAACAGCCTGACAAGGCGTATTATTAAAGGATTTGCATGGTTTATAATACTGTATTATACAATGAAATCATGGGCTTAGCTATATTTCAGGGGCGACTAATTTGATTCTTCAATGAAGTTTGTGACATAGCTATCTCCCCTATCTCCCGAGATTTTTCATTATTAACCCATGAACTTTGGGTGCGTGGATTGCAAAGCCCATCTATGAACTTCACTCACCAGTATATATCTTTCAATCAGCAGGTTTGCCACGTTTGCGTAGTTGATAATGACTTATCCCCTTGATGATTTCATGCAAAGGCAGCGCGCTGAATTCACCAAAATTTTCTTGTACCGCCTGCAACAAACCATAAATATCCGCAATCTCATCTGCCTGCCCCACCATCAGAGTTTCACGCAGGCCAGACAGACCACCACACTGAACCTTGATCTCCTTGCCATGTGGTAAGTGGCCATCGATATGTTTCAGCTGTAAGGCAAACAAGGCCTTCTCGCGCAGCAAGCTCAAAAACTTCAAACACTGCTGGCGAGCTGGTGGAGAATTACAGGACACCGCCTCCTGCTCGGCAAAATTGCGCTTTTGCGCCTGTGAACAGTCAGCACAACGGGACAAAATCGCCTTGGCGTAGGCACATGGATCATCGTTATACATCATATCCCCAATATTCATATGGATGCTTATGCAACAATTCAGTCTGAAATCTATACTACTTCTTCATGGCTTGCCGTGGTGATCCTGGTGGATAGGTGTAACGGAATCTCTTAAGGATGACGTAAGGATAGCGCCAGCATTGGCAACGCCTCTGACTGCTGAAGTTATACAACTGTTTTATATTCAACTTCGCCCTTAGCGAAATAATGTATTCTGCTTTAACCCGGGTTTTTTAGTGCGTATGATGATGTTTATTTCAGCTACTTTGAAAAATACCTGCCGTGTCTAACAAAATTAATTATGGTGAGGCATTCACCGACTATCTGGAACAACAAATTCCATTTTTTGCCGACCACCCGCTGATTCTGGGCTGGTTGCTGCTGCTGGCGGTGGTAAGTCTTTCCCTGCTGGCCCTGCCAATCACACGTTACCATCTGGTGCGGCTGGTGCTTCGCCTCGTCAAGCATGGCAACCATGTTTGGGCGGAAAAACTGCATGAATCCGGGCTCTTCCCGCGCCTTGCCTGGGCTGCGCCATTACTGATTTTTTATCAAGGGCTGCAGTTTATTCCCATTTTGTCACCAGAAATGATTGGGTTTTTCAGTCGCCTGACGCAAGCCTCGCTGCTACTGGTTGCCGTGCGCTCGCTATCGGCCCTGCTGGTATCAATAAACAGCATATACACCACACTGCCCACCGCACGCAGCCGCCCCATCAACAGCTATCTCCAGGTCATCAATATCGCCGCGCATCTTCTCGCCGCAGTCATCATTGTGGCGATCCTGGTTGGCCAGTCGCCCTGGTTATTCCTCAGCGGCCTAGGCGCGATGACCGCTGTCACCATGCTGGTATTCCGCGACACCTTGCTCTCGCTGGTGGCCGGCATGCAACTTACCGCGAATGATTTGATTCGTCTTGGTGACTGGATAGAGATGCCGCAATTTAGTGCTGATGGAGATGTGGTTGATATCTCTTTGCATTCGGTCAGCGTGCAGAATTGGGATAAAACCATAACCATCATCCCGACACACAAATTTCTTGATCATGCCTTCAAGAACTGGCGCGGTATGCAGGAATCAGGTGGACGACGAATCAAGCGTGCAATCAATATAAATTTAGCCAGTATTCGTTTTCTTACCGAAGCAGAAATCGATCACTTTGGCCTGTTTGCCCTTCTGCAGAATTACGTCGCGCAGAAGAAAAAGGAGATCGAAGAGCATAATCGTGAGCACGATTATGCCAAGGATCTAATCGTCAATACCCGCCGCCTGACAAACATTGGCACCCTGCGTGCGTACATCATCAACTATCTGCGCCAGCATCCAAGAATCCGTCAGGATATGACCTTCCTGGTCAGGCAATTAGACCCCACATCCAAGGGTTTGCCGATAGAAATCTATGTCTTTGTCGCCGATACAGCCTGGGCAGTCTATGAAGGCGTGCAGGCTGATATCTTCGATCACATCCTCGCCATCGTACCTGAATTCGGTTTAAGTGTTTATCAGGAGCCCAGCGGGGATGATTTTCGCCTGCTGTCCAGTAATCCTGGTTAGCCTGTGTATTTCACCAGAAAGCGCGGATGATGGTGCAGTGAATACAGGCTGGATCTTATGAACCCAGCTCATCTTTGTAGATACGCCAGGCCTCTTCAATCTGTTCTATAGCATTTTTCAACCTTAACTCATCCGCGTTCTTTTCTTGTGTAACAGGCAGGGAGGTAGATTTATTTACTGATTTGGCTGCCGACGGTGATGCAGCTAACGAGATCAGGTGCAATGCTATTGCACTTATATTGTCACTATGTGGATAGGTATTCTGTTCGGCACGCATAGCCATGGCTTCGAGGATATCATCCAGTGCGCCTTCCGCGCCCAGCAATAAACCCAACTGAGCATCATCCAGCGCCCCCCATAGCCCATCTGAGCATAGCAATACCCTGTCGCCGACCTGAAGGTTCTTGCCTGCGCCCAGCTCCACTTCCGGCATCTGCGACTGACCGCCGACACATTGCGTGATGCTGCTGCGGCAAGGATGCGTATCGCGTTCGGCGTGACAGATCACTCCCTGCCGGTACAACTGTTCTACATAAGAATGGTCATTGGTGCGAAAGATGGGCAGGCCACCTCGAAAGATATACAAGCGGGAATCACCCACATGCGCCCAATCTATGCGGCCATTTTGAATCAGGCATAAAACTGCTGTTGTACCCGGAATAACATCACTGCCTTGCTTATCCGCCCATTGCACCAGCGCATGATGGGTCGTCTGAATAATGGTCGTGAAAAAATTCTCCACCTGCTCAATCGGGCGCTCGCTGCCCAGATATTGCCGGCGAACTGTATTCACCAACATTTGTGCAGCCAGTTCACCAGATGGCAAACCGCCCATACCATCCGCCAGAACCAGCAAAACTCCTTCTGCTGTCTCAATTACATCGAAGCGATCCTGATTACTGTTACGGTTACCCAGATGATTGGCGATAGCTATTTGATAAAACATCATCAACCCCTCAACCAGGGCAAGCTGATGTCACGGGTCAGTAATTCAAGAAAAGAATCACTGCGCGAGCCTGGCTCTTCTGGTGGCTCTTCACGATTCATAGCTTCCAGCAGTTGACCGACATTTTGCGGGCGCAGCAAAGGGTCCACTTCCATAGCCCAGTCGATGGCCTTGAGCAAGCAGGCTGAATACTGCTTCCTGAAGCACTGTGCCGCAGGCTTCAAGATGTCTTTCATACGCCGTTCATCGGCGGATGGCGGCGTACCGCCATCGATACAGGCACGCATGGAAGCGCCGACTGCATATAGATCACTCCATGGCCCCACATAGCCGCCAATACTCAGCTGCTCGTAGGGAGTGAATCCAGGCGTAATGACTTGTGTTGGCTGATATTTGCGGCTGTTCTGCATTTGATGTACTGCACCAAAATCCAGCAGCAACGGATTACCACCAGGGCGCAAAAAAATATTGCCGGGCTTAATGTCCAGATGCAGCAAGCCCATCTCATGCAACAGATTGAGGCCATCCAATAGTGGCGGAAATACTGTACGGATGAATTTCTCGCTCAAGCCACCGCCATGGCGCTTGATGTAATCCTGCAAGCTGATGCCTTTTTCATAGGTCATCACCATATACACCGTGCCATGGGCACTGAAAAAATTTATCACATTGACAATATTTGGATGTTTTACCGTCGCGAGGGTACTGGCTTCCTGGAAAAACATACGCCGCCCCAGGGCGAAATTCTCACCGCTTTCTGCTTCATTCTGAGTAAGTACAGAGACACCATCATCACTACGGAAGGCAAGCTTGCGCGGCATGTATTCCTTGATGGCAACTTGCTCGCCATTCGCCATATCTTTGGCTAGATAGACTATGCTGAACCCACCTCCGCCAATGGTGCGCGTGATCGTATAGCCATCTACAATGGTGCCCTCGCGCAAACCAGGATTATCGTGCGTAGCCTTCATTTGTATTTATCCGCCAGGCCTGTTGCAAGTGTAAGATGGTCATTTAAAAGATCTATAAACAAGTCCCTCAAGGAGTGTACATGATTCATAGCATGACGGCATTTGCCCGCAGTGGATCCCAGGGCGACTGGGGCAGCCTCACGATAGAACTACGCACGGTAAACCATCGCTATCTGGAATTATCCATGCGACTGCCAGAAGAGGTGCGCTCGCTTGAGCCGCGCCTGCGCGAGCATATTCAGCAACACCTGAGTCGTGGCAAGCTGGACTGCACCGTTCGCTATCAAGCACCAACAGAATCCGCCTCCCTGCAAATCAATCAGGAACTGGTGGCTCAACTGGGCCAATTGAGCCGTGAAATTGATGGCATGCTCTACAACCCTTCGCCGGTAAGTTCCCTTGATATCCTCCACTGGCCTGGTGTACTGCTACTGCCCACACCAGAACCAGAGCGCCTGCACGATGAACTCATGACACTGCTGCAAAGTGCCATCGACGAGCTCACCAGCACACGTGCCCGTGAGGGGGAAAAATTAAGGGAGCTAATCGAACAACGTTGCACCGCAATGAGCGAGATCATCGCCAGGCTCAACACTCAGCGTCCTGCTGTACTTGCACGCTTCCGTGAACGCCTAACCAATCGTCTGGCAGAATTAAAGGGAGAGCTGGATAGCACGCGGCTGGAGCAAGAGCTGGTAATACTGGCACAACGCCTCGATGTGGAAGAAGAACTCGATCGCCTCACTGCCCATCTTGATGAGATTCGTCGTGTGCTGACCCAAAAAGAGCCTGTAGGTCGCCGCCTGGACTTTCTCATGCAGGAACTGAACCGCGAGGCCAACACCCTTTCCTCCAAATCACAAGATGCGGAAACCACCCGGGATGCCGTTAACCTCAAGGTGCTCATCGAACAAATGCGTGAGCAGATACAAAATATCGAATAGATTTTCCACCAGTTTAAAAACCCCCGAAAAGCCCTGTTATTTACTTGTAAATACAGGTCTTTTTGTTTTTCACACCCAACTAAAATCGCAGCTGTTTGCAGAATCATGAGGCCATATTCCGGTTGCTTGGCAAGTAGTGGAAAGATAGTCCAGCATTGAGCTAAAACCTCTCGCGTTATGCGTTTTCTACACAGAGAACGTGAAGGTTTGTGTGAGTAACGGCTGGATGCTCACATTTCTCGGCAGGCGTGTTTCGCCCGAATAACGTTTTGGGTTGAGCGTGGCAAATCCCCAGTAGCCTAAAAACCGTTTAACAAAGCGTGTCCCAATGCGGAAGTCGAGCTGCTCTCGTGGTGTACTGTATTTATCGCCAGGCAACTGCTCTAGTAAAATAGGGAACGCAACACAAACTTCGTCCAACAATTGGTCAACAGAGCCGTGGTTTTTCAAGCGCCAAAGCATAAACAACCAGAACATTCGCAGGTCTAATTCGTCCTCCCATGCATCCAGATAACTCCAGTTGTAGTTAGCAACGGCAGCTTCGAGCATGGGCAGAAAAAAGGATTGCAGACCATGGTTTTGATACTGTTTTTGTGCCGTTTTTTTAACATGATAGCGGCCACTTTTGCGGTAAATGATGTCGGCAATCTCCGCCAGGATATTCGTGTAATGCAGAGCGTTAAACTTGTCTTCGTTACTGCCCATGTACTCACTGATGCTGGGTATGGTCTCGTATTCAGCTAGCGCAAATTCCGGCAACAAGTCACTGGCTTGTTTGACCAGCTTTGCCGGTAAATTGCCCTTGCTGGTTGCTTTGATTGAGCCCTCATTAGCCATCGCTTCATCTAAGATCAACTCCAGGTAGCGCATAACGGGACTGGTTGACAAATCATCAGGCGTATTGAATGTCACTAAATCCAACTCGGTAAACGGCGCATACATCCAGTTGTACAGCTGGTTTGGCGAGAGGCCACAAAGGCCCGCTTCGGGCTGGTTATTACGTTCGAGCATCCTCTGCTCTACAAACACATTTAGATCATCAAGGCTGAGGTTGGGGTTCATCGCTACTGTTTGAGCAATGTCATCGAACACTTCCGCATACTGCCTTGATATGGCATCCATACAGCAACGTTTGTATTTTTTACCGCTCCCACAAGGGCAAGGTGAATTTCGACCTGGCTTCATTTTGAGTTACTCTGCATTGTTTTGAATTTGTCATAAAACCATTATATCTACTCAGATAACCCATCTAAAACTGCTGTTTTTATCGTTACCAGCAACGCTGTAATAACACTATTTTTCCTTTCAGACATCTAACGCGTTATAGTCACACACTTCAATAACTCCAAACATACACACTATGCAAGAACATATCGAACAGGCCACTCTATACATCATTTCTGCCCCATCCGGTGCCGGCAAGACCAGTCTGATTAAGGCCCTGCTTGAACACATGGACAAATTACAGGTGTCAGTTTCGCATACCACACGCGCCATGCGGCCAGGTGAGGTTCATGGCAAGGATTACCATTTTATTGATGTAACTATGTTTCAGGCGATGGTCGCACAACAGGATTTTCTGGAGCACGCTCAGGTATTTGATAATTTCTACGGTACCTCCCGCACTGCCGTGCAAGGACTGCTGGCAAGTGGCGTCGATGTTATTTTAGAAATCGACTGGCAGGGCGCGCGCCAGGTGCGGCAGATGATGCCCGATGCTGTTTCTATCTTTATCCTGCCTCCGTCCCGTGCCACACTGGAAGAACGCTTGCGTGGTCGTGGTCAGGATGGAGATGAGATCATTGCCCGCCGGATGCGTGATGCCATAAGTGAGATGAGCCACTATAGTGAATTCGACTATCTGGTTATCAACGATGACTTCAACACCAGTCTTGAAGAACTGGCGGCCATCATGCGTGCCCATAGGCTGCGGATAGCGCGGCAGGCAAGCGTGCATGGCGATCTACTCAAGTCTTTACTGGTCTAAGCAGGCAATTTTTAATAGAATTACTGCCCATTTTCGTTATTACACTGAAATTTCTGGAGAATAAGCCCATGGCCCGCGTCACTATCGAAGACTGTCTGGATAATGTGGACAACCGCTTTCAGTTAGTACTGGTTGCCGCCAAGCGCGCCCGCCAGTTAGAAAAAGGCAAAGAACCACTCCTCGACTGGGAAGATGACAAGCCCACCGTAATGGCTCTGCGCGAGATCGCTGCTGGCCTTATAGGCCGTGAAGTGCTGGATGCAGTTGAGCACGAGCCTGAGGAAAATATAGAAGAAGTCATCATGCCAAATATACTACCCCTGGGCAACGAGTGAAATAACACACGGGGTACGCGGTGTTACATATCAGCGATCTGTGTACCCTTCTGGAGACCTATCTCGAACCTGAGCAGGTTGCAGAAGTTTTTCAGGCCTACCTGTTTAGCGCAGAGGCACATGATGGTCAGCTGCGCATCTCCGGTGAACCATATATCTTTCACCCACTTGCCGTGGCCTATATCCTGGCCGAGATGCACATGGATGCCCCCAGCATCATTGCCGCGCTGCTGCATGATGTCATTGAAGATACCCCAACTGCCAAGAAGCAGATAGCCGAGCAATTTGGCAGTGAAGTTGCAGAGCTGGTGGACGGTGTATCCAAGCTGACCAGTATCCGTTTTGAAAGCAAGGCCGAGGCACAGGCGGAAAATTTCCGCAAGATGATCCTCGCCATGACCCGCGACCTGCGCGTCATCATCATCAAGCTGGCCGACCGCCTGCACAATATGCGTACACTCGAAGGGCTGCGGCCGGATAAGCAACGTCGTATCGCTCGCGAAACTCTCGATATCTATGCTCCCATAGCATCGCGTCTGGGCATGAACCGTCTGCGGCTGGAGCTGGAAGACCTTGGCTTTGCCGCTCATTACCCGATGCGTCGGCGGGTACTGGCCGAGGCCGTCAAAAAGGCGCGTGGCAACCGCCGCGAGATCATCGGCAAGATTGAAACAGCGCTCAAGGGCAGGCTGCAGCAAGAAGGGGTTAACTGCCGGGTTACCGGGCGCGAAAAACACCTGCTTTCCTTGTACAAGAAAATGCGCAGCAAAAATCTGTTCTTCCATGAGGTAATGGATGTCTATGCCTTCCGCATTACCGTTGACAGAGTCGACACCTGCTACCGCACCCTCGGCATCGTCCACAACCTCTACAAACCTGTACCTGGCAAATTCAAGGACTACATCGCCATCCCCAAGGCCAATGGCTACCAATCCCTGCATACCATCCTGTTCGGCCCATATGGTGTGCCCATCGAGGTACAGATCCGTACCGAAGAAATGGATCGCCTGGCCGAGGCAGGCATTGCCGCACACTGGCTGTACAAGACCGGCGATGGCGGCGGCATCAGTGCCCAGGCGCGCGCGCGTGAATGGCTGAAAAATCTGCTGGAGATGCAGCAAAGCGCGGGCAACTCACTGGAATTTCTGGAAAGCGTCAAGGTCGATCTGTTTCCTGACGAGGTCTATGTATTCACTCCCAGAGGCGAAATCATGGAGTTGCCACGTGGCGCCACGGCGATAGATTTTGCCTACGATGTACACACCGATGTAGGCAACTCCTGCGTGGCGGTGAAGATTGATCGGCGACTGATGCCACTATCCACCCAACTGGCCAATGGTCAAACTGTGGAAGTGATCACTGCCCCTGGCGCACGACCGAATCCAACCTGGCTGAATTTTGTCTCTACCGCCAAGGCCCGCACCAATATCCGCAGCTACCTGAAAAACCAGCGCCACGACGAAACCATCGACCTTGGCCGCCAATTAATGGAACAGGCGATGACCGATCTGGATGAAACCCTGTTGATGGTGCCCAAAGAGCGTATCGAGGCGGCGCTACAGGAAATGAATCTGGAAAGCATGGACGAGCTGCTCGAACAAATCGGTCTGGGCAACCGCATGGCGCCGCTGGTCGCTCGTCTGCTGGTACCGGCAGATGCACTCACCACAGTGCAGGGCACAGATGCGCGGCCACTTTATATCAAGGGCACCGAAGGTGCGATCGTCACCTTTGCCAAATGCTGTCGCCCCATACCTGGCGATTCCATCATGGGCTTTCTCTCCACCGGTCGTGGCATCACCATCCATACGCAGACCTGCAAGAACATTGCCGACTATCGCAAGCAGCCAGAAAAGTGGATCAACGTGCAATGGGCTGAAGGTATCAATGCCACCTTCCCCTCCGACCTGCGCGTGGAAGTCACCAACCAACGCGGTGCCCTGGCCACGGTTGCCTCGGTCATTGCCAATACCGATGCGAACATCGAGAACGTAAGTCTGGAAGATCGTGACGGCATCCACACTGCCATCAACCTTACCGTTGCCGTACGCGACCGCATCCACCTCGCACGGATCATTCGCAATCTTCGTGCCCTCAACAAAATCTTAAAAGTCAGTCGTGGCCGGGCTTGAAGCCGAATGTTTCACCAAGGCAAACGCATAACCATATAGCCTTGATACCAGCTGCGATGCAAATACTTGCAGCGCGGATTTGCCTTCCAACTGTAAAATTTTGTGACATCAAGACCATTGGTCTCAGCATAGGCCAGCCACCACTCACAAATTGAATGGTTGCAACGTCCCGGTTTGCTACAGGCATGGAAAATACGAGATAAGATTGACGCTCACAGGCCACCGCGCTGACTTATGGTCGACGACGATATTTGCTGAAATCTGGTGGGCGTTTTTCCAGCCAGGCATTGCGCCCTTCCTGCCCTTCGGCACTCATATAAAACAGACCAGTAGCATTACCGGCCAATTCCTGAATACCAGCCAGACCATCGGTATCAGCATTGAAACCTGCCTTGATGAGACGCAAGGCCGTTGGTGAGAGCTTGAGCATTTCATGACACCAGGACACAGTTTCTTCTTCCAGCTTTGCCAGCGGTACCACGGCATTTACCAGACCCCACTCCAGTGCTGTAGCCGCATCATATTGACGACACATCAGCCATATTTCCTTGGCCCGTTTCATGCCTATCGTGCGCGCCATAAGGCCTGCACCAAGCCCGGCATCAAAACTGCCAACACGCGGGCCAGTCTGTCCAAAGCAGGCGTTATCAGCGGCAATGGTGAGATCACATACCAGGTGCAGCACATGACCACCGCCTATGGCGTAGCCGGCCACCATAGCTACCACCGGTTTTGGCAAGCGGCGGATCTGCATCTGTAAATCGAGTACATTAAGATGCGGTGTAGCGGAATTGGCAGCATGATACCCGCCATCATCACCGCGCACTTTTTGATCGCCGCCAGAGCAAAAGGCATCAACTCCAGCTCCGGTGAGAACAATCACGCCCACAGACGGATCACGGTGAGCATGGGCAAAAGCCTCTTGCAGCTCCATCACGGTTTCGGGGCGAAAGGCATTGCGTACTTGTGGGCGGTTGATAGTGATGCGGGCAATACCTTCGCCGTGATGATAGAGGATGTCGCTGAAAACAAAATCATCCACCTGCTGCCAGTGGACATTGGTATTTGTTGCACTGCTCATGAGAGCAAACTCCTTATGACTGAAAACGCTGAAACTGTACAAGGCTATGCGCACGCTCGATGGGCAGGTGAACTATGTGCGCCTGCCCAGTCGCCAATGCCTGCTGGATAGCAGCCATGGCCTCCCTCACGGTTGCTGCCGCCGTATAACCAAGGCCAAATGCCTTTGCTGCATGAGTCACGGTAAATACTTGCGGTGCCAACCAGGCCTGCTCGAATTCTGCCAGCCGTGCCTGTGGCAGATGATCGAAGATACCGCCGCCGCCATTATCCAGCAGCAAGATCACAAGCGGAGCCTGCCGTGCCAGCAGCAGCGCATTGAGGTCGTGCAGCAAAGCCAGATCACCAACCACGGCAACACCAGCGCCCAATGCGCTGACCATGCCACAAGCAGTGGCGATGTTGCCATCGATACCACTAACACCACGATTAGCAAAGACCTGTAAGGCCGCTGCGCTCCGGCCAACAAAGCTATTGGCTGCACGTATCGTCAGGGAGTTGGCCAGAAACAAAGGCGTGCCTGCTGGCAATTCATGCCATAAGGTGCGAAGCATGCTGCCTTCAAACGGGCGCTCATCGGCACAAATCAACTGAGCAAGTTGTTGTGCCTGCTCGTCCAGGCCAAGGAATTGCACCAACCAGTTTTCAACTACCGGCAAATTCTGTAGTGCCTGACATAAAGATGCCAGATCAGCATACAGAACATGACTGGCCACACCGGCAGGATCGGAGCGACGTGGTGATGAGCTTATAACAAGCTGCGGTACTGAACGACATTGTGTCAGCCAATCTTGTAGGCTACGGGATATCGGCGCACCGCCCACGCGCAGTAGCCAGCCTGGCCTGGGAGCCTTGCCAACAACAAGATCGGGGTGGTGCAATACGGTGTCGCGCTCGCTACCGCTGCGCAAACCAGACAACACATCGGCAAACACCGGTACACGCAGGCGTTGTGACAAATCAAGCAGCGCTGTGCGCGTGTCCGGTGACAATCTCTCCTGCCCACAGACGATAGCCCCAGCACCTGAAGCCATGATCTGTGTAAGTAGCGCGAGTGTCTCCGCCGTAGCTTGGCGCAGCGCAGGCAAGGCTTGTGGCACGACTGCCGTGACAGGCAAATCAGGAATGGATACAGGCACAAGTGGCTCGCGCAAGGGCACGTTCCAGTGCACCGGCCCAGGCAATGGGTCGACACAATAAGCCAAACCACGGGCAACAAAGGCCGCCAACCAGCTCGTATCATCCTCGGCAGGAGGCAATTGCTGAAAGGCACGGACATGACTGCCAAATAACTGGATTTGCTCCATGGTCTGATTGGCACCGCAGTCCTGCAACTCCGGCGGCCTGTCGGCGGACAACAAGAGCAAGGGCACCTGTGCCATATCTGCCTCCACTACCGCTGGCAGCCAATTGGCAATTGCCGAACCTGAGGTGGCAATGAGGATCACGGCTTTACTTTCTGCCTTGGCCAAACCCAGGGCAAAAAATGCAGCTGCTCGTTCATCAATGGCAATCTGTACAGCCAGTCCAGGATGATGCAAGGCCGCCAGAGTCAGGGGGGTGGAGCGAGAGCCAGGCGAGATAACAGCACGACTTACACCTGCAGCCACACAAGCATCAAGCAAGGCGAAGGCCCAGCGATAATTACGCTCAGCCTGGTCGCTCATCTGTGCGAACCCAGCACTTCCAGCATGGTTTGCAGCTTCAACTCGGTCTCGGCCAGCTCAGCAACAGGGTCGGAATCTGCCATGATGCCTGCACCTGCCCAAAGTACGGCCTTGCGCTCGGCGAGATATGCAGCACGCAGCACCACCACCGCATCACCATCGCCCTGCGTATCCAGCCAGCCAACCACGCCGGTATAAAGCCCGTCGCGCTGCTCACCACAATGCGCCAACCAGTCACGCGCCGCAGCGGCAGGCATACCCAATACAGCTGGCGTCGGATGCAAGGCCAACACGGCATCAAGCAGGTCGATATTCGTACACAACTGACCGTGTATACGTGTCCAAAGATGCTGCACAAAACGCAACGGCATCAAAGCTGGCACCGCCGCATGCTCAACCCGTGCGCACAAAGTCTGCATATGGCGCTTGATGCTCGCCACCACCAGATCATGCTCTTCCCGTTCCTTGGCAGAAGCAAAAAATGCAGCCTGACCCAGTGCTTCCAGTGCAACATCTTCCTCTCGCCGTATGGTTCCGGCTAGGGCATGACTGATTAATTCATCATCGCGCTTGCAGGCCAGCAACTCTGGTGTTGCGGCCAGGACCTGGCCTTTATCCCAAGGCATGCACACCACATAGCAAGTGGGGTACATCTGTCTTAGACGTTCCATCGCTGCTGGAATTGCCACCGCCTGCGCAAGCTCAGCCTGTAGCCGTCGCGCCAGCACCACCTTATCGAATTGACCGGCACGAATGGCATCAGTGCTTGACCGCACCTGCGCCAACCAGAGTTCATTTGTCGGGCTGATATCTACAGACAAAACATGATTTTTGCTGACAGCAGCATCACCCACATCAATCTCTGCGAACAAGCCGCTAACTGCATCACGCCAGGCGTCCAGGATTTGTGTGGATGTTTTATTCTCAGGTCGTGCATACAAGGTCAAGGAATAATCATCTGCATCACGGCGCAGCAAGATCTGCGGTTGCCACAGCCGTAAACTCACCTCTTCGGTCGCCGATGACAGGGTAAAAAACGTCAATGGCGCGGCCTCGCCCCAGCCGCACCAATGCGCCTGCTCAGCTCGATAGTGCGCAACATCATGATAAACCTGTACACAACCTGTCGCCCACAGCGCCATTATCCCTTGTGGCGCCAGCCACTGAACATCGCCACGCAAGCTAACACCCGCCAGCCACGCACTTGGCAAAGGCAAGGATAAGCTCAGCCAGGACTTAGGGGCCAAGACAGCTAATTCAGCCTGTCTGGAGTTAAACTCCTGCTGTATATACTTAGCAAGCTCATCGAGCAGCGCCGACAGCGATAGCGGCGTTTGGACTGTTTTTGTCCCCACCGCTCCCATCAGAACAACACCCCCAAGGCCAATAACAAGGCAAAGGCCAGTGCCGCCAATGCCGTTTGTGCCAAATGCTGATTGAGTGCCTGACCCTGTTCGCCGGCCAACAAACGACGTGCCAACAAAACAATAAAGGGCAACAAGGCCAGTGTCAGCCAGACACCATGACGACCAGAGCTGGCCAATGATGGCAACACAGCATAGGGAAGCAACATCATCAAGACATACGCCCGGCGTGCCTTATGATCACCAAGCAAGGCTGCCAGGGTGCGCCGTCCTGCGCGCAGATCAGTTTCCCGATCGCGCAGATTATTGATCAACAAAACCGCTGCCGCAGGCATACCAAGTGCCGCGCCCGTCAACCAGGCCGTGAATGATGCATGACCAGCCTGCAACCAATAACTGCCCGCCACCGCCAAAAGTCCAAAAAAAACCCAGACAAACAACTCGCCAAAAGGGCTATGGGAAACAGGGCGCAGGCCACCAGAATAACTCCATGCCGCCAGCAGGGAAGCACAGCCTATAGCCAGGATAAAAACGCCGCCAATTATCACCAGATAAACCCCCAGCAACAAGGCCGCGCCAAACACCAATATTGCCGCCAGACGCACCTTGCCTGCCGATGCCCAGCCAGCCGCCGTGACCCGCAGCGGGCCAAGCCTGTCAGACTGATCATTGCCCCGTTCATAATCGGCAGCGTCATTATGCAGGTTGGTTCCAATCTGGATGAGCAAGGCTGCTAATAATGCTGCCAACACCGGCCACCATTGCAGTGCCGCGCCCTCCGCCCAGGCCAAGGCAGTGCCTGCCAGCACAGGGGCCGCTGCCAGTGGCAGGGTGCGTGGCCGTGTGGCTACACTCCAGATACGCCAAGGGGCCGGAGCAGAATGAACGGGGGCAGGTGAATTCATGTGGCAGATTGGAAAGCGATAAATTTACTACGCCAAAAATCATCCATGGCTACGGCACGAAAATCATCTATGGAAACCAGCACCAGTTTGAGTCTTGCCTGCACGCAAACACGTTCACCACGCACGATCTCGATTACCAGTTGCACAGAAGATTTACCCAACTCATTGACCTGTAAACGAAAGCTAAGCAGCTCACCTAAACGGGCCGGCGCAAAAAAATCACAGCACAGCTGCACGACCGGCACAGCAAGATGATACTCGCTCATGAGCTGTTGAAAACCGACACCCAGACCTTCGGCGAACCAATCTTCTATAATTTCATTGAGCAACTCGGCATAACGTGGATAAAAGACAATACCGGCTGGATCACAATGGGCAAAACGGACAAGTTTATTACGCTCGAAAATCATGCACGACACCCCGACATGCAGGCTCAATCATCTCGTGCAGTATAGCGTATGCCGACCATCATCAAAGCAGGATCGATCAATGCCAGCGCCAGGATTTGCTGCTTAACGCAAATCGGTAAGCCCCTATTCACTCTGAGCTATCCGACCAACAGATCTAATCATTCGTACGACTTTAGATAAGTCGCACAACAACACTTTAAGGCCATTCTTATATCGCCTAACTCTTATAATGCCAACATTGACATTGTATTGGTCTAATTTCCTCGGACACCTCGATAGATGCATACAAAATGCAGCGGTGATTTTTGTAGCGGAGACAATAGCGGCTAAAGACGCCTCCACAAAGGATTATGGTGTATTTGCTCTGTCATTCCCGCGCAGGCGGGAATCCAGCGAAGCTAATCGAGGCCAAAGCCACTCCTGCTTTGCATTTTTCTTGACACCTATAACAGTATCCACGGATTATGGCTGGTAAATATGGCTTTATCTACCAACCAACAGGCCGAATAGATTTATGTGGCATTCCATCAATGCCTGGTCTCACCGACCACTGGCGCCAACGGGATAAATAACTGCGTGGCATCGACCGCATCAAAGCTGTATCGCTGATTGCAAAACTCACAGGTAACCTCGATATTGCCCTCAGTATGCAGAATATCCTGCACCTCGGCCTCGCCAAGATTGACCAGCACGTCCGCTACACGTTCGCGTGAACAGGAACAGTAAAACGCCACCTGCTCGGCAGTAAACAAACGCACATTTTCCTCATGAAACAACCGTTGGATGATCTGCAAGGATGGCACCTGCAGCAGCTCGCCAGCGGTGAGTGTATCGGCCAATGCCTGCAGGCGTGTCCAGGCATCGCTATCCTGCTCGACAGCCGGCAACTTCTGCAGCAACAAGCCTGCCGCAGTCTGTCCATCAGCAGCCAGCCACAGGCGCGTTGGCAACTGCTCGGAGCGCTCCAGATAGCCATCAATAGCTGCAGCCAGACTATCCCCAGTCAACTCCACCAAACCCTGGTAACGCTCACCACTACCGGAGTCGATGGTGATAGCCAGACGGCCAGTGCCAAACTGATTTTGTAAATCGCCCGTCTGTACTTCACCCTGCCACTGCGCCATGCCGCGCACAGTTTTTTGCGCAGTTGCCTCTGCCACCATCAGGTTGATTGGGCCATCGCCCTGGATTTGCAAAACAAGCCGTCCCTTGAATTTGAGCGTAGCCGCCAACAGTGCCGCTGCTGCGATCATCTCGCCGAGACGATCACGCACCGCCTGCGGATAATCATGGCGTGACAGTACGTCCTGCCATGCCTGATCGAGCTGTACCAGCTCGCCACGAATGGCAGTGTCGTCAAACAAAAAACGTTGCAGCAAATCACGCATGAGCAGGACTATTCTGCTAGTTTCTTTTTCAACAACTCATTGAGCTGTTGCGGATTGGCCTTGCCCTGGGTGGCCTTCATCGCTTGACCAACAAAGAAGCCAAACAATTTATCCTTGCCGGCACGATAGGCAGCCACGTTATCTGGATGAGCCACAAGTATCTCATCGAGAATCTTTTCGATTGCGCCGCTATCGGTGATCTGTTTCAGTCCGCGTTTGTCTATCACGACATCGGCATCACCTTCGCCTGCCCACATCGCCTCGAACACCTCTTTGGCAATCTTGCCGGAGATGGTGTTATCGATAATGCGTTTGATCATGTCAGCCAACTGGCCGCTCGACACTGGCGACTCGGTAATATCCTTGTCGTCACGATTGAGATTAGCAGACAGCTCGCCCATCACCCAGTTGGCGCACAGCTTGGTCTCACCGCCTACCGCTGCGAGTACGGCCTCGTAATAGTCTGCCAGCTCACGGCTGCCGGTAAGGAAATCAGCATCATAGTCAGACAGGCCATGTTCATCGATAAAGCGCAGCCGCCTGGCTACGGGTAACTCGGGCAAACTGGCGCGCGCTTCCTCAATGAATTCTGGTTCGATAACTATCGGCAGCAAATCCGGATCAGGTAGATACCGATAATCTATGGCATCCTCCTTGCTCCGCATGGAGCGTGTTTCGTTACGATCCGGATCATACAGGCGTGTCTCCTGCACCAGCCTGCCACCGGACTCAAGCACGCTTATCTGTCGCTCGATTTCATATTCGATAGCCTTTTCCACGAAACGAAACGAGTTGATGTTTTTCAGCTCAGCACGAGTACCCAGCTTTGTCTCGCCCTTGGGGCGCACCGAGACATTGGCATCACAACGAAACGAGCCTTCCTGCATATTGCCATCGCAAATACCAATATAGCGCACCAGCTCATGAATGCGCTTCATATAGGCCACTGCCTCCTGCGCCGAGCGCATGTCTGGCTCAGAGACTATCTCCAGCAGCGGTGTACCGGCACGGTTGAGATCGATACCAGTCATGCCATTAAAATCTTCATGCAGGGACTTGCCGGCATCTTCCTCCAGGTGGGCGCGAGTGATGCCAATACGTTTGCTGGAGCCACCATCCTTGACGACAATATCCATATGGCCATTAAAAACGATGGCCGGCTCATGCTGAGATATCTGGTAGCCTGCAGGCAGGTCGGGATAAAAATACTGCTTGCGGGCAAATCTTGAGCTGGGTGCGATGGTCGCATCGACTGCCAGGCCAAACCTCACCGCCATGCGCACCGCCTCTTTGTTCAACACAGGCAACTGACCTGGCATAGCCAAATCACCGGCACTTGCCTGGGTGTTTGCTTCGGCCCCAAAGGCTGTCGATGAGCCAGAAAAAATCTTGCTCCTGGTGGCAAGCTGGCTATGAATTTCCAGCCCGATGACTGCTTCCCATTCCATCTTAAAAACCCTCCGGCGCACGCGTATGCCAGTCCGTTACCAACTGGTACTGATGAGCAATATTCAGCAAGCGTTCCTCGGCAAAATGCTGCCCTATGATCTGCAAACCGAGCGGATGCTTGCCAATAAAACCTGCGGGCACAGAAATCGCTGGCAGACCGGCGAGATTAGCGGCATTGGTGCAGGCATCTGCCATGAACATATTGACAGAATCCTTGTTACGCTCACCGGTCGCAAAGGCGACGGTAGGTGAAGTCGGCGTCATAATGACATCGACCTGACTGAAAGCCTGCTTGAAGCCATCGGCTAGCAACCGGCGCACTTGCTGTGCCTTGAGGAAATAGCGCTCATAACAACCCGCCGTCAAGGCATGGGTACCAAACATAATGCGGCGCTTCACCTCAGCACCAAAACCCTCACTACGTGAGCGCGTGTAAAGATCGGTTAAATCTTTGGGATCGGCACACCGATATCCAAAGCGCACGCCATCCATGCGCGTCAAGCTGGAAGAGCCTTCTGCAGCTGTAATCACATAACAGGCCGCAGCCGCCAACTCGCTATGAGGCAATGAAATCTCCACCATCGTAGCGCCCAGCTTGCGGTACTCATCGATCGCCTGTTGCACGGCTGCGTCAACCGATGCATTTAGCCCCGCAGCAAAATACTCTTTAGGCAGGCCGATCTTCAGTCCCTTGATATCCTGCTTCAATGCGGCGCTGTAGTCCGGCACCGACTGTTCTATAGATGTGGAATCACGAGGATCAAAACCAGCCATTACACTCAGCAACAAGGCACAGTCCTCGGCGCTGCGCGCCATAGGCCCCGCTTGCTCCAATGATGGTGCCAGGGCCACCATGCCATAGCGTGACACACGCCCATAAGTTGGCTTCACTCCAGTGATACCGCACAAGGCAGCCGGCTGACGAATGGAGCCACCCGTATCGCTACCCGTCGCAGCAGGCGTAATGCCAGCGGCAACCGCGGCGGCGGAGCCACCCGAACTACCTCCTGGCACCACCGCACTGTCCCAGGGATTTTTCACCGGGCCATAAAAACTGGTCTCACTGGATGAACCCATGGCGAACTCATCCATATTGGTCTTGCCCAGCATCACCATACCGGCGGCGGCGCAGCGCTCGACCACATCGGCGTCATACGGGGCGATGAAATTATCCAGCATTTTCGAGGCACATGAGGTGCGCACGTCTTTGGTACAAAATATATCCTTGTGCGCCAGCGGGATGCCGGTTAGTGCCCCGGCCTCACCACGACTGCGGCGTGCATCGGCAGCAGCAGCCTGAGCAAGCGCTGTTTCGGCGGTGACTGTAATAAAACTATTGAGATGTTTGTCGTGCTCTGTGATGCGAGCGAGGAAATGTTGTGTCAATTCGACACTGGAAAAACTCCCGGCCGTCAGGCCAGCAGACAGTTCGGCGAGAGATTTGCTATGCATTTTTCAATCCATTTGTAGGCTGACAAGCGCTACATGTCATCATGTTAATAAACGTAGTGAGGAAATCCAATTTATTCGGTACGCAGCTTGCAGCATGCTTTTGTTGGCTATTTCTTGTCAGACCAACCAACTTTGACTTTCCTCAGCCCAACCATCCAGCAAGCAGCTACTGACTATATAAACATGCCAGGTCGCGGCTTGCCGCGCAAAAAGAGGATAAATTGCGTGTCGAGTCAAAGTACGGGGCATAATTCATTCGATAACTTTGGGAACCAGATAAAGCCCGGCTTCCACGTCCGGAGCTATGCTTTGGAAATATTCACGTTGATCGACTTCGGTAACAATATCTTCGCGCAGACGTTGAGTAAGACCCAACGGCTGCACCATGGGTTCGATGCCTGATGTATCTACCGAATTCATCTGTTCAGCCAATTCCAGCGCGCTTGTCAGGCTGTGGGTATAATCCTGAACCTCAATCTCGTTGATCGAAAGACGCGCCAAGTGAGCTACACGTTCGACATCCTTACGCTCTAGGTGCACGAATTGCTCCTAAATTTTCTGCAGGTAAAAAAGAGGATGAAACATATCACAGATCTCCGGCTATTTGCAGCTTTTTCCGTTGCGAAACCTTGTGTCCGTTGCTAGAGTAACAGGGTTTTTGCATAGAAACTTGTCTGCCCCAAATGGCAGGTCTACATTATAAAATCGGATTTAACCATGTTCAGACGCCTGAAGGGCCTTTTTTCCTACGATATTTCCATTGATTTGGGTACCGCCAACACTCTCATATATGTGCGCGGTGAGGACATCGTCCTCAATGAGCCTTCCGTAGTCGCCATACGCCAGGAATCAGGACCAAACAGCCCCAAACGAATCGCTGCCGTCGGTGCGGAAGCCAAGCGCATGTTGGGCCGTACCCCAGGAAATATCACCGCTATCCGCCCGATGAAGGATGGCGTGATTGCCGACTTCACCGTCACCGAAAAGATGTTGCAGCACTTCATCCACAAGGTGCATGAAAACAAATTCAAACTTTTCAAGCCCAGCCCGCGCGTGCTGATCTGCGTCCCCTGTGGTGCTACCCAGGTTGAACGCCGTGCAATCAAGGAATCGGCAGCTGGCGCCGGGGCACGCGAGGTCTATCTGATTGAAGAACCAATGGCAGCGGCCATAGGTGCTGGCCTGCCGATCTCCGAAGCCAGTGGCTCAATGGTACTGGATATAGGTGGCGGCACTACTGAAGTTGCTGTCTTGTCCTTGAATGGTATTGTTTATTCAGCCTCGGTACGGGTTGGTGGCGACCGTTTCGACGAGGCCATCGTCAGCTATGTACGCCGCAATTACGGCACGCTGATTGGCGAATCAACCGCTGAGCGCATAAAACACGAGATAGGCTCAGCCTATCCGAGTACCGAGCTGCACGAGATCGAAGTGCGCGGGCGTAATCTGGCCGAAGGCATTCCGCGCAGCTTTACCCTGAACAGCAATGAAATACTGGAGGCCATCCAGGAACCCCTGTCCGGCATTGTGGATGCCGTGAAGACCGCGCTGGAGCAAACCCCGCCTGAACTTGGTTCTGATATTGCCGAACGCGGCATGGTGCTCACTGGTGGTGGTGCGCTGTTGCGCGATCTGGATCGACTGTTGCTGGAAGAAACCGGCCTGCCGGTGATCATTGCCGATGATCCGCTGTCCTGTGTGGCCCGTGGTGGCGGTCGTGCGCTGGAGCTGCTGGGTGAGCTCGGACACGAAGTCTTCTCGGCAGAATAAGGTAAAACAGCTTGATTGGCAGGATGCATAAATCAATCCTGCCAGCCAAGCACTATTATTGAGGATTTTCAGCATCAAACGCCTGTTCATTCAGGGTCCCCCAATAACCATCCGTCTGCTGCTGCTGATCCTTGCATCAGTAGTGCTGATGACGGTTGACCATCGTCAGCACCATCTGAATACCGTGCGTAATGGAATATCCATCCTGGTTTATCCGCTGCAACAATTGGTTGATTTACCCAGTGCCGCTGCCCACTGGGCACACGATAACCTGGTAAGCAGGGCCAGCTTGCAGGAAGAAAATCAGCAGCTGCGCGCCCGTCAATTGCTCCTGGAAGTTCGCCTGCAAAAATTGCTTAGTCTAGAGGCAGAAAATACCCGTCTGCGCGAGCTTTTGAACTCCACCCGCAAACTCGGTGAGCAGGTTTTGATAGGTGAGCTGCTGGCAGTCGATCATGAACCATTTCGCCGCCGCATCCTGATCAACAAAGGCAGTCAGGCAGGAGTGTTCGAAGGTCAGCCGCTACTGGACGCCTATGGCGTACTGGGACAGGTGACCGAGGTCATGCCCTTTACCAGTCATGCCCTGCTGATCACCGACCCAAATCACGCTATTCCTGTACAGGTAAATCGCAATGGCCTGCGTGCTATCGCCCTGGGCACGGGTGAGGTCAATCGTCTGGAAATACCACATATTCCGAATAATGCCGACATCGAGGTGGGCGATTTGCTCATTACCTCCGGCCTTGGTCGTCGTTTCCCGCCAGGTTACCCGGTAGCCATCATCACAGAATTCGAAAAAAATCCAGACCAACCCTATGCCAGCGTAGTAGCCGAGCCGGTTGCACATCTGGAACGTAGCCGCGAAATTCTGCTGGTATCACGCCAGATAGAGGAAACACCGCCATGACGCTATTACGGCATCATGGTGGTTGGATCATTGCGCTGACTTTCATCGTGGCATTATTGCTTACCATGCTGCCGCTGCCTGACTGGGCTGCAATCTATCGTCCAGAATGGGTAGTGATGGTGTTGATCTATTGGTGTCTGGCCCTGCCCGATCGCATAGGCGTCGGCACCGGCTGGTTGCTTGGTCTGTTTCTTGATGTGATCAAGGGTGCCCTGATAGGCCAGCACGCCCTGGCCCTGGCCCTGGTGGCCTACCTGACGATCCGCCTGCACCAACGCATACGAGTATTCCCGTTATGGCAACAAGCCTTGTTTGTCCTGCTCATGGTGACTCTCAATCAAATGTTGATGTTGTGGGTGAATGGCATACTGGGCGAAGCACCCAGTCATTGGGAATATTGGCTGCCTTCTTTTGTCAGTATGCTGCTATGGCCCTGGGCCTTTCTAATCCTGCGCGACCTGCGGCGCAAATTTAAGGTACGCTGAGATGTTTCGCGGCGCCCCGCTCAGAAATCCACAGTGGGAGAAGCATTTATATCGCCGCCGTATCATTATCGCGGCAATATTCTGTCTGGTATTATTTTCCCTGGTGATCGTGCGTCTGTTCTTTTTGCAGGTGGTCAATCATGAACATTACACCACGCTGTCACGCAACAATCGCGTTGACATTCGACCAATTGCGCCCACTCGAGGCCTGATCTACGATCGTAACGGCCTCATTCTGGCTGAAAACCAGCCTAGTTTCAGCCTGGAAATCGTGCCGGAACTGGTCGAAGACATGGACGCGACACTGGCCGCCATCGGTGAACTAATCAGTGTCAGTGACAATGACCTGAGTCGCTTCCGCCAAACCCTGCGTAACAAACGCCGGTTTGAAGAATCACTCTTGCGCCTGCGCATGACGGAGGAAGAAGTAGCCAACATTGCCGTCAACCGCTATCGATTACCTGGCGTTGAGATCCGCTCACGTCTATCGCGCGTCTATCCCTTTGGCACGCTACTGGCCCATACCTTGGGCTATGTCGGCCGTATCGATGAGCGTGAACTGCAACAACTGGATACCTCAAACTATGCCGCCACTGTGCATATAGGCAAGACAGGCATAGAAAAAACCTATGAAAATGATCTGCATGGCAAGGTGGGCTTCCAACAGGTAGAAATCAATGCACGTGGCCGTGTGCTGCGTGTACTCGAACGTACACCGCCAGTACCTGGGCATAACCTGTATCTACATCTCGATGTGCGCCTGCAACAGGCTGCACAACAGGCCTTTGGCGAAGACCACGGTGCCGTGGCAGCGATCAACCCAAACAATGGCGCAGTCCTGGCCCTGCTCAGCCTGCCCAGCTTTGACCCCAATCTGTTCGTCAACGGCATCGATACGATCAGCTATGATGCGCTGGCCAAATCACCATACCAGCCGCTATTCAATCGTGCCCTCAATGGCCAGTATCCACCCGGCTCGACCATCAAACAATTCTACGGTCTGCTTGGCCTTGAGACCGGTGAAATACGCCATGACACACGGATATGGGATCCTGGTTATTACATGTTGAAAGGCGATGATCGCCACTATCGTGACTGGCGCAAAGAAGGCCATGGCTGGGTAGACTTCAACAAATCCATCGTTGAATCCTGTGACACCTTTTACTATGACCTTGCCAATACCCTGGGCATCGACCGCATGTCCGAATATATGCATTCTTTTGGCTTTGGCCGACCTACCCAAATCGACTTATTGGGGGAATCCAGTGGCCTGATGCCCTCGCGCGAATGGAAACGGCGCGCACAACACCAGGTCTGGTTCCCGGGTGAAACCCTGATCACCGGTATCGGCCAGGGATTTACCCTGACAACGCCTTTGCAACTCGCCTCAACCACTGCCACCCTGGCCAGCTTTGGCAAACATCTATCACCCAGAGTGGTCAACATTATGGAAGACCCAAGCAGGGGCACACGCACACCCATTATTGCCAAGGAATTGCCCTCAGTACGCGTGATTGAAAAAAACAACTGGTTGCACACTCACCGCGCCATGATCGATGTAGTACACAGCCCTACCGGAACCGGCCGCAGCATCAACCGTCAACTTGGCTACAAAATCGCTGGTAAAACCGGCACAGCTCAGGTGTTTGGTATCAAACAGGATGAAAAATATGAAGTGGAAAAGGTTGCCAAACACTTGCGTGACCACGCCTTGTTCGTTGCCTTTGCTCCGGCGGAAAACCCCCAGATTGCAGTGGCGGTAATCGTACAGAACGGCGGTGGCGGTGGTGCCGTGGCGGCCCCGATAGCACGCGCCTTGATGGATGCCTATTTGCTGAATGAAGATGGCAAGCTGCACGAGGAATTCAAATGAGTCTGTTCGCTCCCACACAACAACGCGGCCTGCCAAGATACCACTTGCATATTGACTGGCCTCTATTCATCAGTCTGTTGCTGTTGGGAGCCTGTGGCCTGATAGTGTTCTATTCTGCATCCAGTGAAGACACAACTGCAGTACTCAAGCAGTCTTGGCGTCTGGCATTTGCATTTATACTGCTGTTCATCTTTGCCCAGATCCCACCTAAAACACTGCGCCGCTGGTCACCTTTTGTATTTACCCTGGGACTTTCACTGTTGCTGGTAGTATTGGCGCATGGTGAGTTCGGCAAGGGGGCGCAACGCTGGCTGGACCTTGGCTTCATTCGCTTCCAGCCCTCGGAGCTTATGAAAATTACCGTGCCGCTGATGGTGGCCTGGTATCTGGCTGAAACACCACTGCCACCACCTCTGCGCCGTATCGCTGGCGGTCTGTTCATCTGCATGCTTCCAGCCTTGCTCATCGCCAAGCAACCAGACCTGGGGACGGCACTGCTTATAGCCAGTGCAGGTATTTTTGTCCTGCTGTTTGCCGGTCTGCCCTGGCGGCTTGTCAGCACCACCATCCTGCTCGGCATCCCGGCGGCACTCGCCTTCTGGCACTATGGAATGCACGACTACCAACAGCGGCGTGTGCTTGCCTTCATCAACCCTGAAAGCGATCCGCTGGGCGCTGGCTATCACATCATCCAATCCACTATCGCCATCGGCTCTGGCGGCCTGTATGGCAAAGGCTGGCTCAACGGTACTCAGTCACATCTGGAATTTTTACCAGAACGGCATACCGACTTTATCTTTGCGGTCATTGGTGAGGAATTTGGCCTGCTTGGCATTCTGCTACTGCTGGCGTTGTATCTTTTTATTATCTTGCGTTGCCTGTACATGGCCAGTCGCGCCCAGGATAATTTTGCCCGCCTGCTGGCCGGTGGACTTTCCATGACCTTCCTGGTCTATGTATTCGTCAATACCGGCATGGTGACCGGTTTGCTGCCAGTAGTTGGTGTGCCTTTACCACTAATCAGTTATGGTGGCAGTTCCATGGTGACCTTGATGATTTCCTTCGGTATCCTGATGTCCATTCATACGCACCGCGCATTTCTAAGGACTTGAATATGAATCTGCGTCAAATTTTCATCACCCTGCTGCTATCCAGCCTGGCCTTTTCCTCTCATGGTCGCAGCGGCGACCTGAATGAACGTACTGAGGTACGCAGTTTTATCGATGAGATGGTGAGCCAACATAATTTCCCACGCAGCGAACTCAAACAGCTGTTCAGTCAGGTAGAGCTGCGTCCAGACATTATTGAAGCCATGACCCGTCCGGCTGAGGGCAAGCCCTGGCATGCCTACCGTCCTATCTTTGTTACGGCAGAACGTATCCGCGAGGGTGTTGCCTTCTGGCATGAGCATGAAACATTGCTCGCGCAGGCACAGCAACACTTTGGCGTAGCGCCACAATATATCGTCGCCATCCTGGGCGTGGAAACACGCTATGGCCGTTTCCGTGGCCGTCATCGCGTCATGGATGCACTCAGCACATTGGCCTTTGATTATCCACCGCGCAGTAAATTTTTCCGTTCCGAGTTACGGCATTATCTGCTGATGACCCGCGAGGAAAATATAGAACCACTAAGTCTCACTGGCTCCTATGCCGGCGCCATGGGTACGCCACAATTCATTCCTTCCAGCTTTCGCAGCTATGCGGTGGACTTTGATGACAATGGCCAGCGCGATCTATTCAACAGCACCTCCGACATCATCGGCAGCGTAGCCAACTATTTCAAAACACATGGCTGGATTGATGGCGGAACTGTAACAGTGCCAGCCCAGGTAAATGCTGAAAAACATCAACCATTACTGGATGCCGGTCTCAAACCCAGCATCAGCGCAGACAAACTGGCCGACTACGGCGTCAAACCACGCTGGAACATCACACCCACAGCTCCAGTCGCCCTGCTGCAACTGGAAGGTGAAAGTGGTAACGAGCATTGGGTGATCTTCAATAATTTCTACGTCATAACCCGCTATAATCGCAGCCCACTCTACGCCATGGCGGTACACCAATTGAGTGAAGAAATACGCAAGGCCAGGGAGGCCACTATAACGCAAACCGCGCAATGATCAATAGACTCGGCCTATTGACTGCTGCCGTCATCTTGCTGAGCAGCTGCAGTCTTGGAGTACGTGATGGTGGCCCGCCTCGCTCCGGTGGCTCATCATACATACCTGATCCAGTGCCACGTGCTGAACCACGCAGCAAATCAGGTAATCCTCCCTCCTATGTCATCAACGGCCAGCGTTATGTTGTGCGCAACAGCTCGGCAGGTTATGTAGAACGAGGCATTGCCTCATGGTATGGCAAGAAATTTCATGGCCGCAAGACAGCCAATGGCGAAATCTACAATATGTATGCACTCACTGCGGCCCACACCAGTTTGCCTCTGCCCACCTATGTGCAGGTTACAAACCTGAAAAATGGACGCAGCGTTGTTGTGCGCGTAAATGATCGTGGCCCTTTTCACGACAACCGACTTATTGATTTATCCTATGCCGCCGCCAATAAACTAGATATTGTCGGCACAGGAACAGGCCTGGTTGAAGTGCGCGCGCTGACACCTGGCAAGCCGGTTCCATCAGCCAGCCTGATTGCCCAGGCCGGCACGCCAGCAATAAGCAACCCGTCCAACAACTCGAATTTCGTCAAACTTTACCTGCAGATAGGCGCCTTTGTCAGCCGCAACAATGCCGAACAACTGCGCAGCCGTCTCAACACTGAAGCACTGCCTCCTGTCCACATCATGCAGGCATCCAACAACAGTTCTGCCATCTATCGTGTACGCGTCGGCCCTATAGATAATGTTGATGAAGCTGATCGCCTGGCCGAACGGATAAAAACCCTTGGCGTTGGCACACCACATGTGGTCATTGATTGAAATATCTGTGAGCATTTTGCCAACTGGTAAGCGCAGGATATAGCGAAGGGCGAGACGCATTAATAACGGCATGTTTATCTGTCATAGGGCTGTTCTCAAGACTTTGCCCAGCATCATCCTGTGAACTGATATAGAATCCTGTAATAGCAACACCAAAACTTTCTCTCGCCCTGATAAAATATGCGGGCCAGCTGTTTTTTTCAGGTAAAATCAGCCTTGTTATTCATTAGCTCACGTACTTTTTTACTCATGAAATATTTAATCTTCTCCGCCAGTATACTTCTGTCCACTATTTTTCACAGTAGCGCCTGGGCCAACCCTTCAATGGTGCCTGAACCGCCCCGTGTGGATGCCCGCAGCCACATTCTGATCGACTATCACAGCGGCCACATCCTCGCCGCACAGAATGCCGAAGAAGCCATGGAGCCTGCCAGTCTGACCAAAATGATGACCGCCTATGTCGTTTTTAAGGAATTGCACAATGGTGAAGTCAAGCTGGAAGACAAGGTGCGGGTCAGCACAAAGGCCTGGCGCACTCCAGGCTCACGCATGTTCATCGAGGTAAACACCCAGGTTTCAATTGAACAACTCCTCAAAGGAACGATCATTCAATCTGGCAATGATGCCAGCGTGGCCCTGGCTGAGCATATAGCCGGTAGTGAGGAGGTATTTGCCTCCATGATGAATGAGCATGCCCGCAATATCGGCATGAATGGTACCAATTTCGTCAACGCCACCGGCCTGCCTGATCCACAGCATTACAGCACCGCCCATGACATGGCAAAACTCGCCATTCACCTTATCCGCGAGGCTCCCGAATACTATGGCTGGTATGCAGAAAAAGAGTACACCTATGGTGGCATCACCCAGGGCAATCGCAACCTGCTGCTATACCGCGACAACACCGTGGACGGACTCAAGACCGGCCATACCGAAAGTGCTGGATATTGCCTGGTCACCTCGGCCTTGCGCAACGACATGCGGCTGATTTCCGTCGTCATGGGCGCCAAGAGCGAAAGCGCGCGCGCCAATGAAAGCCAAAAACTGCTCAACTACGGCTTTCGTTTCTACGAAACCCATAAACTATATGATGCAACACAGCCAGTTAAATCTGTCCGCATCTGGAAGGGTGCCAGCGATACGGTAGCGCTGGGGCTGGATGAATCCATGTATATCACCGTGCCACGCGGACAGTATGACAAGCTCGATGCCATGTTGAGCGTAGACAGCAATATCATGGCACCGATCCAGAAGGGTCAGCGCATAGGCCGCGTTAATATCAAACTGGGCACAGAGGTATTGGCAGAGAGTTCACTTATAGCCCTGGAGGATGTTGCTGACGGCGGCCTCTGGAAAAGCTTGTTCGATAATGTACGTATGCTGTGGCAGTGATGGCGGAAGATATTGTTTATCTCAATGGCAGCTTCCTGCCTATTAATGAAGCATACATTTCCGTCATGGATCGTGGCTTTATGTTTGGCGATGGAGTCTATGAGCTGATCCCCGTATATAGTGGCCGTGCCTTTCGCCTTCAGCATCACCTGCAACGTCTGGAGCAAAGTCTGCAGGCGATACATATCGATAACCCACTCAAGCACACCCAATGGCAGGATATCTTAACCACCTTGATCGAATATAACGGTGGCGGTGACCAATCACTTTACCTGCAGATCACCCGTGGCGTAGCCGCCAGGCGCGAACATGCCTTTGTCAAAGAAATGCAGCCCACGATCTTTGCCATGAGTTCGCCACTCACCGAGCCTGACCATGCAAATCAAACCGGCACTACTGCCGTTACCGTCAACGATATCCGCTGGCAATGTTGCAACATCAAGGCCATTACACTGCTGCCAAATATTTTAATGCGCCAGCAGGCACTCGAGGCTGGAGCCAGCGAGGCTATCCTGTTGCGCGATGGTCATGCCACCGAGGGCTCGGCCAGCAACATCTTCATAGTGCGTGCCGGTATGGTACTCACTCCACCCAAGAGCAATCTGCTGCTGCCCGGCATTACCCGTGATTTGCTAATGGAGCTTTGTCAGGCAAACAATATCCCCTGTCGTGAGGCCGATATCAGCGAGGCTGATTTGCGCAATGCCGATGAAATCTGGATAACCAGCTCTGCGCGTGATGTTGCTGCCGTAGTAAAGCTCGACGACCAAACCATTGGCAACGGCCAGGCTGGCCCATTTTGGCAGCGCATCTGCGCACTCTACGCGGCCTACAAGCAAGATTTTCGTGCCGGCAAAGTAAGCTAAATTTACACGATGCAATCATGAACACAACAGACACCCCGCTTGAATTTCCCTGCACAGTCGCCATCAAGGCCATGGGGCTGGATCAAGAGGATTTCCCCGCACTGGTCACGGCGATTATCAGTCAACATATTGCCCCACTTGATGCCAATGCAATTAGCACAAGACCGAGTCGCAATGGTAAATACATCTCCGTAACGGTGACTGTATACGCGACTGAAAAGTCACAACTGGATGCCATCTATGCCGCGCTCAGTGCAGATAAGCGTGTGGTTATGGCGCTGTGAATGCAGGCCGAGCCAGTGCCGTGCCAGTGAAAAAATACAACTAAGCATTTTGGTTTTTACACAAAAATGACACAAATCCTTGTGCAACAACAAGAACAGAGCGTTTTCTCACGCCTTGGTGGAATGTGCGGGCTAAACATTCGCCAGCTTGGGCTGCGCGACTACCACAGCACCTGGCAGCAAATGCAGCAATTCACCGCGCAACGCGATGAATATACGGCTGATGAACTATGGTTGGTCGAACATCATTCTGTATTTACCCTGGGTCTCAATGGCAAGCCCGAACATTTGCTCAAGCCTGGCGACATACCCGTAGTGCAAACTGACCGTGGTGGCCAGATAACCTACCACGGCCCCGGCCAACTAGTAGTGTATACACTCATCGATCTGCGTCGTCGCCAGCTGGGTGTTCGCGCATTAATAAGCCACATGGAGCAAGCCATAATCACCCTGCTTGCCACCTATCAGATAAACGCGCACACACTGTCGCACGCGCCTGGAGTTTATGTCGATGGCGCCAAGATTGCAGCATTAGGTTTAAGGGTGCGCCGAGGCTGTAGCTATCATGGCCTGGCGCTGAATGTGCGCATGGACCTTGAACCATTCAGTCGCGTCAATCCCTGCGGCTATGCAGGACTTACAACTACACAATTGAATGATCTTGGTGTATCGGCAGACATGGCTGCAGTAAGCGAACGACTGCTAAACTATCTAAGCACAAGACTTAATATGCAGGCTAACCCATCTCAGTTAAGCAGTCCTCAGCATGTTTGATAACGAACCGCCCATCGCACCACCCAACCCAGGCAAGGGCGCAAGCAAGGTCGCTCGTATCCCTGTCAAAGTGATACCTGCCGTCACGACGCTGCGAAAGCCACACTGGATCCGCGCCCGCTCACCCAATAGCCCGGAGGCCATGCGCATTAAGGCCATCTTGCGCGAGCATCAGCTCAATACAGTTTGCGAGGAAGCTGCCTGCCCCAATCTCGGCGAATGCTTTGCACATGGCACAGCCACCTTCATGATCATGGGCAAGCTCTGTACTCGCCGCTGTCCGTTTTGTGATGTCGCCCATGGTCGGCCAGAGCCCTTAGACACACATGAGCCGCAACATCTGGCCGATACCATTGCCGCCATGGGGCTGCGTTTTACCGTCATCACCTCAGTGGACAGAGATGATCTGCGCGACGGTGGTGCCGCGCATTTTGCCGCCTGCATTAAAGCAGTACGCAGGACTACACCGACTACTGGCATAGAAATTCTAGTGCCGGATTTTCGTGGCCGTGAAAGTGTCGCCCTGGCCTGTCTTGCCGATGCACTGCCTGATGTATTCAACCACAATCTCGAAACCGTGCCACGCTTGTATCGCGAGGCCCGCCCTGGTGCCGACTATCAGGGCTCGCTACAACTACTGCAGTCTTTTCAGCAACTTTATCCCCATATCCCCACCAAATCTGGCCTGATGCTTGGCCTGGGCGAGAACAACACAGAAATCATCCAGGTAATGCAGGACTTACGCCGCCATGGCTGCACCCACCTTACGCTGGGGCAATATTTAAAGCCATCAAATCATCATCTACCGGTACAACGTTATGTGCCGCCCGATGAATTTCAACAACTGGGCGAAATTGCCCGGGAGCTGGGCTTCAGTCATGTTGCCAGCGGCCCGATGGTGCGTTCCTCCTACCATGCCGAACGACAAGCAAAGGGCGAGGTAGTATATTAATTTTTAAGCCACCTCCACCCAGCAGACGTCTACACCGCGCAGGCGGGGGTCCAGTGGGTTTTCTACATTCGGCGCAATGCCCGATGGTTATTGCGCCCTACCTGACTGGATTCCCGCCTGCGCGGGAATGACGGACGGAATAAATGCACCACATCCCATGATAGCGGCCAGGCTCCCCTCTACCGCAAGCGGGAGAGGGGCTGGGGGAGAGGGAAAAAAGACATTCTATCTTCGTTTATGCGACCTCCTACATTCGGCGCAATGCCCGAAGGTTATTGCGCCCTTGTGCTGCCGCGCCGTGACATTCTGCCGCTAGATGTCACCCCCGCCGCGCGGGAATGTCAGAGCAAATACACCATATCCCGAGAGAGCGGACAAGCTCATCAAGCAAGACAAAAACTTTCCTGCCTTTTTTTTCATAAACTGTCAGATTCAATGGCCGCCTTCATACAACACCTGCCAGCGCCCAGCTTCGCTGACCAGATACAGGCGCTTGTTCATCTCACTTTTAAAATTGTTTGAGCGATAGTGCTGACGGAAACTGGCAACTACAATTTCACTGCCATTGCTCGCGGATTGCGGATAAAAAAACAACGACAAATTGGATAAATCTATTTCCTGGTAGGTCTTTCCTTTGGCGACATTGCGCTTGCGTGCCTGCCATTTTTTCAGGTCAAAGCCGGGGCTCCAGAAATTATTGGCATAGTGGGCGAGATAACGCTCTACATCGCCACTGGCCCAGTCCTTGAGCCAGGCATCAATGGCTGCCCTTGCTTGTCTTCGTTCACTCCACCAATCTGCCTCATCCACCCACTCGACATGTGAGGTAATTACCAACGGCGTCACGCCAGGCCGAATATAGGCCGCCGCCTGTTCCAGATCGATGTTGGGTAAAACCACACAACCCTCGCTATCCAGCGGCGGGCGGCTGTAAAAGGCATTCTCAGTGCCGTGCAACCATATGCCATCACCCGTCTTGCCCATGCGCTTATCCAGTTCGTTAGGATAATTCAATGGAAAGGCACCGCTGCCATATTTATCCGGCAAGGCGCTGGAGGGAATGTGGCTGGTAATGAAATAAACGCCTTCTGGAGTACGCAAGTCACCGCGCAGGAGCTTGTTGCCATTGGCCCTGCCTGTGCTGATGTAATAATCACGCAGTAGTTTGGGCGGCTTGTCCCCACCCTGGCGTTCATAGATATACAGGCGGTGATATTCCTTATCTACAACAATGGCCGTCTGCACTTCTTCACCAAGCGCCAACAAGACACGCGGCAGACGATCCTGCGGCAACGCATCCAGATAGCCCTTCAACCTGACTTCGGCCTCGGCTCGCAACTGACGCAGAGTTTCCTGCTCTGGCTGCAAGGCAGCCAGTAAGGGGGTGGTGCCGATATCGGTAACTGTTTGCGTTTGCGCCAACAGGAGATCACCCTGCACCAAATGAGCAAGATGAAAATGCGGTGCGCGCAGAGTCAATTGGGCCAGCTCTTTTTGCGCCTCCAGCAAATAACTGGAACGAAACAGAATCAGGCTCTTGAGCAGACTGGCCTCATAATCATCGGGGTAGTGTGCCAGACGTTCATCCAGACGAGCCAGCGCACGCGGATACAGCTCCGGCTCAGTCCTCTTCTCCAGCTGACTATGCAAATCCAGTGCAGCTGGCTCACTTTTGATTTCCTGAAAACGATGCGCAGCATAAAGGGCCAGCGACAGTGTCAGCAGAACTATGGCAAGAAGAAACCTGGCAAAACGCGAACGCGGCATGATGACTTAGCGCACTACCTTGAGATTGGTTTCAGAAACAATCATCCAGTTGCCCTCTTGCAGCATCAGGCCAAAGTGCTTGAAGGTCGTGTCCTTATAACTGGGAGAGCGATAATGCTGCTTTAATTCAACCGAGACCACATCAGGCCCCTGTACATCCACCTGAATATCAGTCAATTCTATCTTGATCCAGGCTGGGCGAGCGATCCGTTTGCGTCGATCATTTTTCCACGCCTTGTGCGTCATGCCTTCTGGCGCATAGCCTGCATCATAGTAAGCCAGATATGCATCGACATCCTGTTGCGCCCAGGCACTGGCCCAGGCCTGGAGTACCGTGACCACTGCCTGTTGCTGATCTTCAGAGAGCTTGTTTACTGCCTGCGTCTCAACTACATACACAGCCGCATCTTCGATACTGGCAGATTGCTCAGACTCTGCCGTGGCTGGCGTTAAGGCTGTGACTGGTGCAGAATCTGCCTCTACTGCTGTAGCGTGCACCTCAGCTATAGAAGCCTCATCGACTGGTACAGGATCTGCCTTTGCTACCGTAGTGTGCGCCTCAGCTAAAGAAGGCTCATCAGTTACGGCATCCTGTGGTTTTGCCGACGGTTCATCATAATCAAGCACGAGAGCCTGCGCTGAAACAGATGATTCGACGGCAGGCGATGGTTCTTCAAGCTCAGCCACCACTAAGGTCTCTTCAACAAGATGCCCTGATAACGCGGTCAACAATCCAAGCTGCGGCGGCTGTGAACCGGTCTCCAGGCGCAGAGCCTTGGCATAGGAGTTACGCGCCATCTCGACATAAACCAGACTCAAATTCTCTTGCACCCGCGCATAACGCTCATCTGTATGCAGGGCTTTCTCCAGCAGTTCTCTGGCATCATCCAGCCGACCCTGACGTACGCGCAAAGCAGCCAGATTATTATAGGCTTCGGGTAGTTCAGGGTTGTTTGCGATGATTTGTGCAAATATTTCTGCCGCCTCATCCAGTTGACCACTACCAGCCAGCGCATTGGCACGCAGGAATTGACTGGCCGATGTTTGTGCGCCGGTCAGGCTATCAAGTGTTGCCAGAGCAGCACGATAATTGCCCGCCTCTACCTGTTCGGCAACCATCTCCAGCGTTGTTGCCACACTTGGCTGCCCACCTGCCAGCAAGACCATGCCCAGCACCCAGTTAAGATTAAGCCGCATCATCTATCCTTTTACTTGATTTTATCTGGCAGATTATATCAGGCTCGTGCACTCTGTCATGAATAACACAGTTCAGCACTGCAATGAATGTGAAAATTACAGGAAAAAGTCATGGAACATCAGCTGAAACGCATTGAAAAGCTCATTGATATCGGTACTGCCCTCTCGGCAGAAAACAATATTCCACGCCGGCTGGAGATAATTCTCCTTGGCGCCAAGGAGATCACTCAGGCCGATGGTGGAACGCTGTATTCAGTGCAGGATGACCAAACCGTAAAAATGGAAATATTGCATACCGATACACTCAACTTCGCCATGGGCAGCACTACCGACACAGCGATCCCCTTTCCACCCATTGCCCTGTACGATGACAAAGGTCAGCCCAACCACAAAAATGTAGTTACACACGCTGTACTCAACGATTGCACCATCAATATACCAGATGCCTATGCAGCTGCAGGCTTTGATTTCAGCGGTACGCGTGCCTTTGATAAATCCACCGGTTATCGCTCTACCTCTTTTCTCACCGTACCGCTAAAAAACCATGACAATGACATCATTGGTGTCTTGCAATTACTGAATGCACAAGACAAAGACGGCAAGGTGATCCCTTTTGGCATAGAGGCACAACGACTTACCGAAGTATTGGCTTCACAGGCCGCGGTAACGCTTACCAATCTTAGGCTAATTGATGATCTTAAACACCTGTTTGAATCATTCATCAAACTCATCGCCGATGCCATCGATGAAAAATCACCATATACGGGAGGGCATTGTCGTCGCGTACCAATCATCACTATATTGCTGGCAGATGCTGTAGCCAAAGCCAGTGCAGGACCGCTACGCGATTTCAGCATGAGCAGCAACGACCGCTATGAGCTTGAAATGGCCGCGTGGCTGCACGATTGCGGCAAGATCACCACTCCGGAATATGTAGTCGACAAAGCCACCAAGCTGGAGACCATCCACGATCGAATACATGAGGTAAATGCACGCTTTGCTGTCCTCCAACGTGATGCCGAGATCGACATGTTGCGCCGCAGCATTGAGCAACAAACTGAAAAAGAACAAATACAACGTGAATATCAGGCTACGCTACAGCGTCTGGCAGAAGAACGTGATTTCATCCAGCAGGCCAACCAGGGCATTGAGTTCATGCGCCCAGAGGACCAGGATCGCATCAAAATAATAGGCCAACAAACCTGGCGGGATGCAACAGGCATCGAGCAGCCCTTACTCTCTGAAGACGAGGTATACAACCTCAATATACAGCGCGGCACGCTGACCTATGAGGAACGCGAGATAATCAATAATCACATCATCGCCACGATCAACATGCTGGATGCTTTGCCTTTCCCCAAGCATCTCAAGCGCGTGCCTGAATTTGCCGGCGGACATCATGAGCGCATAGATGGTCGAGGTTATCCGCGTGGCCTGAAGGGTGAACAAATGTCGGTACAGGCACGCATCATGGCCATTGCCGATGTCTTCGAGGCGTTGACGGCCTGTGATCGTCCCTACAAATCGGGCAAGAAATTATCCGAAGCCCTGCGCATCATGGCCTTCATGGCCAAGGACGGCCACCTTGATGTGGATTTATTCGATATTTTTATAAAAGAAAAGATATATCAGCGATACGCTGAACAACATATCGATCCTAATCAAGTTGATGCAATTGATATCAGCCAGCTACCTGATTACACATAGCCGTCCACAGGTCGAGCACAAGATCAAATACCAACATTAAACATGGTATCAAGGTCGTGACGGGAATATGCCTTAAAGGCCAGCAAGGTTTCCGTTTTGACGATAGCGCGAATGAGCTGGAGGCGCTGCGTTACCAATTGGGCCAACTCCTCAGCCGAGTCAACCCGCGCAATGGCGATGATGTCATATTGGCCGCTGACTGAGTACGCCTCGCTGATCCCCTCTATACCTGCCAGATGCTCCGCTACTTCATTAATCTTATCGCGCTCGGCGTTAATCAAAATTATGGATGTAACCATACTGAACTCCTTGTGTTGATCTGGCAGGATGGGTATACGCAATAGGTAGACAGGGTTCCATTAGCTGATTCAGCGCTTGCCCTTGGTGGGTTTTTTTTCATCCTCACCAGCTAATTTTTCAATACCGTCCAGCACAGCAACTTCAAGCAGTGGCAGTTCAGGTAGTGTCTTGGCATCATCTACCAAGGGCTTGAGCTGGGTATGCAGATCAACGCACAAGCCGTGCAGCTCGCGGTATTTTTCTGCCAACTTAACAGCATTTTCCTGTGCGGTTTCAATATCCTTTACCTGCTGTTCCAGCGTCTGTTTTTCCTTGCGCAGGGTGGTATTTGCAGCAGCCAGCTCCTTGCGGGCATCGGCCTCATCTATTTTCTCTTTCCTCAGCGTCTTCATCTTCTTAACCACATTCTCTGGTGTGTCGGCCAGTGCAGTATGAATAGATTTTATAGCCCGATCTTTCTCAGCCACTGTTCCCTTCAGTTTTTTGATTTCATTACCATGTTGGCTGCGTTCGGCCATCATCTGTTGTTCAAATTTTTCCAGCCTGGTCTGCGCTTCGCTGCGCGCCACCTCTGCCTTGTCCATCTGCTTTTCATTATCGGCCAGTTTTTTCTCCATGGACGAGATTGCCACCCTGGCCTGCTCCTGCGCCCTGGCGACAGAGCTATCGGCGTTGATATAACGCTTGATAGCATTTTCCAGCGCTGCCTTGAATTCTTCCTGTGAGCAATTAGGGTCCAACTTGAGTGCGTCGGTTGCAGTGCGTATCAACATCTGCTTGCTAACGGCAAGGTCTTTCCAAACTTTCAACTGCATTTCGAGATCGGCTTCAGCCACATGGTTCTCCTTGGAGCATAAGTACTTGAGGGGGTAAATTTTGCGGGGCGATATTATAGCTTAAAATAAGATAAATTACTGTTTTTTATATACAAAACAACGAAAGATGATTGCCTGGCAAATGCAAAACAAAAACAAGTTACCCGCCTGAATAACAAAACAGCCAGTACCGACCACTTAATTATCTTGAAAATCAACAAGATATCATAAGGCAGTGGGTTGACATCAATCCGCCGAGCGGTACAGCTGATAACCATTGCGCCCTGCCTGCTTGGCGCGGTACATAGCTTCGTCGGCCTGTTGTAATAACTCATCGGCATTCCTGCTATCAGCCGGATAAAAGGCAATGCCCAGCGATGCCGATAATATTACCTTTCCACCCTGCAATTGGTATGGCTGCGCCAATACCTGCAATATCTTCTGCGCCACCACCTGTACGTCATTGGATGAGTCATGCACATGCATCACAATCAAGGCAAATTCATCACCACCCAAACGAGCCACCGTATCACTGTCGCGCAAGCAATCTAGCAGGCGCTGCGCTACCTCATGCAACAACTCATCACCAGAGGCATGACCAAGCGTATCGTTGACCTGCTTGAAGCCATCCATATCAACATACAACAAGGCAAACTGGCTATTTTCCTGTTTGGCTTGCTGCATGGCCTGCTCCAGTCGCAGCCCAAACATCTTTCGATTGGCAACGCCGGTCAGGCTATCAAAATATGCCTGACGCCAGATGCTCTGCTCGCGTGTCTTGCGCATGGTGATGTCGCTGAACGTGATCACGGCCCCAGACAGTTGCTCGTTGGAGTACAGTGGATGTGAACGATACTCAACCGGAAACAGGCTGCCATCGGCACGTGTGAATACATCGCTGTCATCGTGCACGACAGCTCCGCTGCGCAGTGTGTCGTGCAATGGGCAATTATCGACAGTATGAACACGGCCATCATTGTGATCAGAATGGATCCTGGCGTGCAATAACTGACCCAACAACTCCTCTGACCTACTCAGGCCAAGCAGCTGCAAGGACTTCGGATTGACCAGGGTACACAGGCCAGTTCTGTCTATGCCGATAATTCCCTCACCTGATGAGTCAATGAACAGGCGCAACTGCGCCTCGGCCTGCTGGCGCTCCGCCACCTCATCGCACAACTCCGCTGTTCGCGTTTTAACCAAGTCCTCTGTCTGCGCCTTCGCCGATTCCAGCGCAAGCATTTGGCGACGAAAATGTGCCAGCGCAAACAAGGTCAAAACAGACAACAATAGCCAAACGATCAGATGTGTGAGATAGATGCTACGCAATTGACCGGCTTCTACCGCAAGCAAACTGTCAAGCATGAAGGAGACGCTGAGGCCACCACGAATATCACCCAGACGGTAACCCTGATGCTCATGACATTTAAGACATGGCTGCTCTACCTTGAGCGGAGCCATGAAGCGAAACCGGGAGTTTTTGCCCTGGTCAATTTTTTCATAGATCTGACCTGCCCCATGGTTGAATTTTTCAAGTTGGGTGCGTTCCCAGGTATCTGGTTCATTATCAGGATTAAGCGGCATGAGACTGGTCAGGCGCAGATTCAAATCGGTCAGATTTTCGACGATGTTGGCAAGCTGCCTGGTCATATAGGCGGGATTGATCATAGTCAGCCTGGTACCAGAAGGCGTACTGATATCGCGCTCCGGCACTTTCAGATATGGGTTTGGCTGTGAGTTATCTGTTATCGGCGCATACAGTCCACCGTGACCTGCGTTCCACAGGCGCGCAGACTCCACCATCTTGAAGACAAACTGGGCGCGATCAGAAGCCAGATGCAAGATTTTGTGATCCACCTGGGCCTGGTTCCACAACAACGAGGCTAACACTACCAAGCTCCAGATCATTATGGGCAGTGGCCAATAACGGTATTGCAGAAAAAAAAACTTCATCGACCACCTGCCTTTGCTTCAAACAACTCTAACAAGCAGAGTTTGATTTTATCTATAGCCTGCATAGTACCGTTGATAAAACAACTTGCCCCACCCTTGGCAGATCCAAAATTCATGCCGATGAACAATAAAATCACCAGCGGGCAACTCGTGCTCTGCTATTGCCGCATAAAATAAATACAGCTACAGGCCAGGCATATTAATGCTTCGAGGAACGAGTTGCCTCTATCGTGACATAGCTATCGACCAGAAAGCTCGCCCCTATAACTTTGCTCAGCTCATCCTGAAAACAGGCACAAAACCTGTTAACGATAACAAAATCAGATATTTTTCTCACGACCTGATGAAATATGCTGGCTACTAGCGCAGCGGTTTATATATCCATGGTGTGAAAATAGACAAGGTGGGGCCGAGGCCCCACCTACATGATATCAATAGATATCGTGTTGTGTGTTGTAGATGTTGAACTTGCCGGTAGGCGTTATCAGTCGCTTGTCCTTGACCACGGCCTTGAGCTTGCGGGTCTTGTCATCGACCACCACCAATGCCGATTGATGCTCCTTGCCGCTCCAGACCGAGAACCAAACCTCATCACCTGCCTTGTTGAACTCCGGCTGCACCACCAGCTTGGCACCATCACCCAGCTCTGCCCACTCGGCAATCGGCAATACTTGATAACCCTTATCCAGATCCCGAATATCAAATACCACTACCGACTGCGCAATCTTTGGATCAGGGTTTAGTGTGGTATCAACGTATAGATTGCTGGATTTTGGATGCGTTTTGATAAACAGCGAACCACCACCTTGACCCTTCAACGTCCGTACCACCTTCCATGCCTGATCCTTATGTTTAATCGGGTCGGTGCCTATCAGCGATATACCGTCATCGCCCAGATCACTAGTCGCCCAAACTGGACCAAACTGCGGATCAATAAAATTTGCTCCACGACCTGGATGCGGGGTGTTACCAACATCGACCAGTGCCGCCAGTTTTTGCTCCCTGGAGTCGATCACTGCAATCTGGTTAGAGGCATTGGCTGCCGACATAAAATAGCGATGCGAGGCATCCCAGCCACCATCATGCAGAAAACGTGCGGCACTGATCTCGGTCAACTTGAGGTTGTTGAGGTCCTCATAATTCGCCATTAGAACCTTGCCGGTCTCCTTGACGTTAACAATGAATTCCGGGTGCTCATGCGAGGCAATAATGGCTGCCACACGCGGCTCAGGATGATACTCCTGGGTATCCACCGTCATGCCACGTGTGCCAACGATCTTCCTCGGCTCCAGCGTATCGCCATCCATAATGACAAACTGTGGCGGCCAATAAGTGCCAGCCACTGCATATTTATCTTCATAGCCCTTGTATTTCGAGGTCTCTACTGAGCGCGCCTCCAAGCCCACCTTGATCTCGGCAACCACCGCAGGTTCTTTCATCCAAAGATCGATCAAGTCAATCTTGGCATCGCGGCCAATGACAAACAGATAGCGTCCAGAGGCAGAAATACGTGATATATGCACGGCATAACCCGTATCTATAACAGAGATCAGCTTCTTTTTATCGCCATCGACCAGAGCAATCTGGCCGGCATCACGCAAGGTTACAGAGAAAATATTTTCCAAATCCAATGAGTTGAGCTTTTTTGTTGGCCGCTTCTCAGGTGGCACATGCACCTTCCAGGTAGCCTTCATGTCTGCCAGACCATACTCAGGCGGTGTGGGCGGCTCATGCTGAAGATAACGCGCCATTAGATCGACCTCATCGGCCGTCAACACGCCTGTCGTACCCCAGGCCGGCATACCGGCGGGTGAGCCATAACCAATAAAGGCCTTAAGATAATCCGTACCCTTCGCCAGGGTAATATCAGGTGTCAATGCCTTGCCAGTCGCACCCTTGCGCAAAACACCATGACAACCGGCGCAACGCTCAAAAAAGACCTGTTTACCGCGGGCAAATTCTGCTTCTGTAATAGCTGGCGGCAGCGGCCCAGCTGGTATGTCGCCGCCATTTTTCATCGACAATGGCGCGCCCTGGTAACGCAACTCAGTATCCGGCACATGCTTGCTGTCTGCTGCCAGTGCAGGCGTAGTGGACAAACCAAATACCATACCCGCAAGTGCCAGCCCCAATGAAAAACTCCGTAGTAAATATTCTTTATCTGTTGTCATGACTCCATCCCTTTGTTTATGTGATGCAGGTAATTTGCTCCTGCGCTTATATACACGGATAAAACAAGTGGAAATACTGGGTGTGCAGAAACAGAACAACCTTGACGCACATCAAGAATGCGAATGTAACCATATGATTTTTAATGAATTTATACGATAGATGACATCGGGTTTACCGATGGCTTGACTAATCGCATTATCGTTGCACCAAAGACCTGCATACAGGTTATAACCACCCCGTGGTACACGGAATAAACTTCACTAGTTATGCGTATCTTGCGATTGCCATTCATTTACGAAAAAGGGATTAGCGCTAACGAACCGTACTGAGCTTACGGTAAAGCGTTCGCTCGGAAAGTCCAAGCTGTTTGGCCAGTGCCCGTTTGTCGCCCTGAAAACTCGCCAGGGCCCAAAGCAGGTAGCGCTGTTCGACTTCTTCCAAGGGGATTACCTCATCATAAAAAGCAGGCCGTAAAGCACCCACCTCATTGCCCCCGCAACACTCCTCCGGCAGATGCTCAGGCTTGATCTCCTCACCATCACACAACAAACTGGCACGCTCCAGAATATTGCGTAGCTCGCGGATATTGCCGGGGAAGCTGTAGTTACGCAGACAGGTCATGACTGCCTTGTCCAGACTTAATTGGCGCTCACCACCCACCCGTTGCAGCATGCTTTCTGCCAGCAGCGACAAGTCTTCAAGGCGCTCGCGCAAGGCCGGTATATGGATGGGAAAGGCATTGATGCGGTAATAAAGATCACGGCGGAAGCTGCCGGCCTCAACCATTGCCCTGAGATCACGATGAGTCGCGCAGACCAGTCTGAATTCAGCCTTTTGTGGCTCAACCCCACCGACACGACGAAAGGTGCTACTTTCCAGCAGGCGCAATAATTTTACTTGTTGCGCCAGCGGGATCTCGCCGATCTCATCGAGAAACAGCGTACCGCCATGCGCCGCCTCCACCAGACCGAACTTGCGCGTATGGGCGCCGGTGAAAGAGCCTTTTTCATGACCAAACAATTCGCTCTCAAACAATGTCTCTGTAAGTCCCGTGCAGTCCACCGGCACGAAAGGCCCGTTGCGCCGCACGCTGGCCTCATGCACTGCCTGGGCAATCAGTTCCTTGCCGGTGCCTGATTCACCCAACAGCAACACGGTACTGTTACTGGTGGCAACACGTTCAACCAACTCCAGAACCTTGTTGAAGCTGGCTGCCCGCCCTACCAAACCGCCAGCCTTGGGTAACGGACTGGCCAGCCGACTGATACGCATGCGTTCGAGCAAAAATCGAACATTGCCAGCCTTGTCCAGGATCGGCGCCATTTCCACATCCACATGTTCCTCGCCGTTGGGCGTGTGGTGCAGATGCAGCACACGCTGCGGTGTATTGCTTGCTACAGCATTTTTCAAAGGGCAGTTCTCGCCTACCTGATCGCATGGCAAGGTATAGCGATGCGACACTTCATAGCAAAAACGATTCTTGAACGGCTGACCATCAGCGTAGGTGCGGCGATATGCCTGATTGGTCGCGAGGATGCGGTAATCTGTGCTCAGCAGCGAAGCAGGCTCATTGAATACATCTAATATAGACAACAACTCGGTGGGAATTTCATCATTAGCCAGCTTCGACATGGTATTTTTCGCCAATTACGTCAACCGGCTTGAAACATATGCCATATACGGCACAAAACTCCATGATTATTATCAATCGCCACCTGGTTAATACACGCATTGGCAGGAATCATCAGGCACATCCCTGTGCCTGCCTCAGATTCAAAGCTTGATGCTGGCCTTCAGCCAATAGGTACGACCTGGCTCGTTGATGCGGGTAGTTTGCTCGTAGCCACTCACATCAAAACCGGCGCGACTGATATGCTCGGCATAGTTCTTGTTAAACAGGTTATCTACGCCAGCAGTAAGCTGCACCAGCTTGCTGGGTTTCCATGAGCCATTGATGGAAAACACGCTGAAACCACTGGTTTCATCGATGTCCTGCCCAACAATACTGCCTGCACCTATATCCACACGGTCTTGCTTGGCAACCGAACGCAGCATGCCACCGACCGACCATACGCCAGTACCGTACTCCGCTCCCAGACGCAACTCAAGCGGCGGCAATTGTGCCAGCGCCGTGCCGTCGGTTCTGTTATCACCGCGCACATAAGCCAGCGTGCCATCCAGCTTCCAACCACTGGCCGCCCAGATAAGACCGGCCTCGCCACCCCAGGTACGGGCATCGATATTGCGCGCGATGGTGGTACCTACCTTGCCTGGATATCGTGTATCCACCAGGATGTAGTCATCGGTGCGATTGACAAACCCGGCCACGGATAAATGCCAGGGCCCAGACTCACGAATCAAACCGACATCGATCTGGTTGACCTTTTCTGGCTTGGTATGAAAGGCGCTGTCTGTATACTCGCTTTGCTTGTTGATCAGCTCCCAATAGTCAGGGAAGCGTTCACTATGGCCCAGGCCAAGATACCCGGTGGTGCCAGCATTGAAATCATGCTCATGGCGCAAAAACCCACTGACAAGCGTCTTGCTACGTTCAACGTTTGCTGTAGAGCCAGTGCTGCGCTTGTCCTCAGCCTTCCAGCGATCGGCACGCAAACCGGCAAGTACGCGATCCTGAACGCTGACATCGTAGGTAAGCTCACCAAACACACCGAGATTATCGAAATTGGCATCTTCAATGCGCGCTTTATCCTGGTAAGGCATCATGTCCTGATTCTGGCTGGAGCGGGACGTGTGTGTATTGCTCTGCTGATCGATGCCGATGTTCGTTTTCGTGTTTGCACCAGTATTCAAAGTTGAGGCAAGGCGCACTCCGGTAGTCTTGCGATCCGGATTACCCACCCTTTTTGTTCCCATGGACAAAGGACGCAATGAGTAATTGTCCATCACATGATCGACATAGTTGTAATAGGCCTGGGCCTCTATCTTCTCTACGATGTCGGAAATGTTGCGCCGCTCGAACTTGATGCCCCAGTTCTCGCGTTCGAAGGCAACACCATCCATCATGCGATCGGCGTAGGCCGCTTCACCATCACTGCGCGCCGCAGACAACTCCAGCGTGGTATTGTCATCCGGCGTCCAGCCCAAGGCCAGATCAGTGCTCCAGCGTTTGTATTCACCGTGCACCGTATTGCCATCTCCATCCTTGTAATCATCCATCTGCGAGCGGGTAGCACCGCCGCGCAGATAAAATTTCTCGCTACCACCACTGGCACTGACCACCTGATCATTGCGGCCAAAGCTGCCAAACAGTGCACTGCCGTAGGCCTGCCAGCCAGCTTCGGTATAACGAATCGGATCACGCTCAAACAACACCGTGCCGGCCGAGCCAACCGGCCCATAACGCACGGTCTGTGGGCCCTTGATGACAGTGACCTTATCGAAGGATTCAGGATAGATATAGGCTGTTGGTGGATCCATGCGACCGCCACAGCCACCGAGTACCGCCTCGCCATCCTGCAGGATATTCAACCTTGAGGCGGCCATGCCGCGCAACACAGGATCGCCATCGGCACCACCCTTACGGATGACATTAAAACCAGGGATGGTCTTCAGATAATCAGCACCATCGTGCGCAGGCAAGGGCTGCCTGGGCGCTTTGGGATCGGTGACCACGGTCAGCGGCACCTCCATCGCTGGTGCCGTGATCACGACACTGCCAAGATCTGCCGATTCTTCAGCGCTCACGGTTTGTTGTATGGCACAAAGTATTGCCAGGCTAAGTACACTGCGTTGCATGATTTCTCCCTTTATTATTTACACACAAATAACAAAAGAGAATGCAAAAGCAATACCAGGCACCAAGTGGTTGATTCAATACGAATTAGGCATAAAGAGACTGACTGGAACTACGGCTTATGCCATTAAACTGTGTCAAATGACGCAGTGAACATATGTACACTATGGAGCACAGTGTCTTGCCAGTGTCGGCATGGCCAGTAATGGTGCGAAAATTCTGACTGGTCACTGCAACGCGCATGGACATAACATCACTTGTTTTTTAGTGCCATGAACCAACTTTCCATCGCTTGATTGGCCATCGGCATCGGTGCTTCCATGTAGTTGACGATAAATTTATCGGCCAGCTCAACAACACCAATAGAACGCGGCCGCACGGCCAGCACACCTGGATTGGGCAACTTGATACCAAAACAGAAAATCAAATTTTTTGCATCGAGGATTTCTGGCGCAATCTCGCCTTCCGGCAAGGATTTGGTATGACTGTAATGATCAAATACGCCTATATATACCGCCGCTGGATGCTCCTCGATCCGCGCCTTAAGAAAATCGATAATGGCATCGACCGAATTGTCCTGAGTTTCGCTCTTAGGCAACTCAAGTGAATAAACAGGATAGACGTCCTGCAACATCATTTTTTTCATAATTTTCTACCTCTTTATTTACCTGCAAATAAAAGTCAAACTTCAATTGAACAAGATCATTCCTCTGGCATACAGATCTCGCCACGCCTCACCGCCATGGCGGTATAGCCAACCAGCATAATTATTACCAACGAAAGACAGGCCAACAGGATGTTCCCCAGCCACATCAACTGCACAAAGCCAAGGCTCTGATACATTACAAATGTAGCAATAGTGATTGCGGCCAGGGGAAAGGAATAAGCCCACCAGGAAAGAAAAAATTTCAAGCGGGTAAAGCGCCGCAACTGTACCAACAACAACATGGTGGTGAACAAACCGGAGTAATAAAGCACTCGGGCAAAGGCATCGATTTCGCCAGTCAGTTTCCAATAGGCAATAAATCCCACAGCAGGTGGCGCGATCAGGATAAACAAAGTAGGTAACAACTTACCCGGCAGGGGCGAATGAAAGAAGATGCGATATAAAACTATCGTCAACAGCACTACCCAAAACAGCATGCCGATACTGAAATAAAACCAGGAAATCTCAAAATAGCCATGTTCCACGCCAACGATCGGTACCAGGACATTGCCCACCACTGGTATGAACCAGGCTGGGTTCATGTGCTGAATCTGGAAATGTTCGTGACTGATCCAGGCATTCAAGACATACAGGGTGAACAGCAAATGCAAGGCACTGCCGCACCACCACAAGACTTGCGAGACACTCTGGTCAATAGTGTAGGAGGCGATAGACAAGAGGATCAGACTGATGGAGATGGTGGGGAAAAAACTAAGCCGCACCGGATGATGCAATTCCTTCAATATCTCTTCGCGATAGAGCAAGAACTTGCTGCCATAGGCCAGCGCCAAAAAGACAAACAAGGCAGTAGTAACTACAAAAAGCACACCCGCCACGCCGGAAAAGCCGTGCAGCAACTGCGCCTTCTCCCATGCTATGGCCAGGCCACTCATGCCCATTACCGTAGCAAAGGCCGAGATGGGTAAAAACTTGAGTCGCTGGGGCAAAGGTTGAGCCATGACGATACTCCATGTATTTGTAGGTGGTGAATTACTTGAGCAAAACGCTAAAGTATTAGAGTGCCATATGCATTGATAAGTCGCAATCCATCAATCAATACACTCGGGGCGAGCCGCCTATTCAACAATAGTAGTCTGAATGTAGCTGCGGGACTGACTGTCAAAACTTGAATTCAAACCCCCTCTCCTGCTTGCGGGAGAGGGAAAAGGCTTTTTATCCTGGTTCATGCGGCCTTCTACATACTACAGTATTGCCACGCCGTAACGTTCCGCCACGCACTCGCATAAGCGGGGGGCCAGTTCTTCCTGACTCCTGGATCCCTGCCTGCGAGGAAATGACAGAATAAATTAAACCGTAGCCTCCTTCAAAGCCCCCTCTACCGCTTGCGGGAGAGGGGCTGGGGGAGAGGGAAAAGACTTTTTATCTTGGTTCATACAGCCTTCTGCGTAATACAGTATTGCCGCGCAGCAACGTTCTGCCGCCAAATTACGCACTCGCATAAGCGATGGTTCAGTTATTCCTGACTCCTGGATGCCCCCTGCGCGGGAATGATAGAACAAATGAACCATAGCCTCCTTCAAAGCACCCCTCTCCCGCTTGCGGGAGAGGGGCTGGGGGAGAGGGAAAAAACTTTCCATCCTGGTTCATGCGGCCTCCTACATACGGCGCGATGTCGATGGTTTTTGCGCTCTACAATGTCAAAAACGTCAGTGTTTTCACTCACGCCATAATGAAATATATGGCAAACAGTCTATTCATTGGCGATCTGCTCCAGAGTAATGCGATCACAATGAAACCTGTCAGAATGTTCCTGCAAAGCGCCCAACCGCTTGAGTTCGGCCACCATGCGGCTGGCCGATTCCGTGGTAATTCCCAACATGGCACCCATATCCTTACGGCTGAACAAACAGCACAATCCTTCTCCTTGTTCATCGGTCAAGCGAAGCAATAAACGCGCCACACGCTGACGCGCACTGCCAGTGCCAAGCTCAGTAAGCCAGGCATCGGCCTCGGCCAGCGCCTGCTGCCAGCGGCGCATCAATTCACGATAAAGTTGAGGGCTATCCAGCTCCAGTCGGCGCACCACATCCACCGGAATACGGCAAATCACACTGTCTTGCTCGACCACGGCCTCATGCTGATAAGGCTGATTCAACAAGGCTTCCAGGCCGGTAACATCCGTACTACGTACCAGCCGCACAATACGTTCGCTGCCATCTGGCAGATACTGCGTCAACTTCACCAGACCTTCGCGCACGGTAAAGATCGCCCGACCAGGATCACCCATGCGATACAACACATCGCCATGCGACATCCGCTGTTCATCGATGCTGTGCTGGATGCGGCCAAGCAGTGCTGGATCAATACCAGCAAACAACACCGATGCACGCATGGTGCAAACACTGCAATCAGCAGCCGTGCACCAGTCGTTCGTTAAGGGGTGGGAAGATTTCATCTATTGATATTCTTCTATATTGATGAGGTTTGCGGCCTTGTTGTCTGCCAATTATTACTGATTTTCCAACTGTTGTGCCAATTCTGACAGCCGCTGCGGTGTTCCAACATCAACCCAGCGGCCTTGATAGTACTCGCCACTTACCTGACCGGATGCCATCATGTTGCGCAACAATGGCCCCAGTGGAAAGCGACCATCCTGACAAGCAGCAAACAATTCCGGCCGATACACACCAATACCACTGAAGGTCAGGCGCAGACCCAACCCATCTTCCAACACCCGACCATCTGCCGCCAAGGTAAAATCACCGCCTGGATGATAGTGCGGATTATCCACCATGACCAAATGGGCCAGGGTTTTGGGTGCAAGGTCTGCCGTGAAACGATAATCCGTCCAGATATCGCCGTTCACCACCCAAAATGGCTCTGTGCCCAACAATGGCAAGGCGCGCAAGATCCCACCACCGGTCTCCAGCCCGACACCTTCAGCAGAATAATAAATCCGCACTCCGTAATGCCGGCCATCACCAAGAAAATCCTCTATCTTCTCACCCAGGTGTGCATGATTGATAACTATCTCCTTAATGCCAGCCTTAGCCAAGGCGAACAGGTGGTACTCGATAAGTGCATGTGGCCCGGCGCGCAGCAATGGTTTGGGCGTGTGATCAGTCAATGGCCGCATGCGTTCACCACGGCCTGCAGCAAGTATCATGGCTTTCATAGCTTTTATGATGCCGTCTGTAATGGCTACAGAACAAGCCTTTGTTTATTTGACTCCTCTTCCAAATCGGTGCATACATTCGTGCGGCAGACCACTTAAAATGTTGACAGTTTTAATCAAGATTTGTAGGGTAGCGACACCACAGCCAATTTCACGGAGTCTTTCATGAACATCGATAACAACAGCGGCATGGATCTGGCCAGCGGCATTGCCGCCTTTGAAGGCAAGCACTTTGCAACCGCCATGCAAATGCTCTCCCCCCTGGCCGAGGCAGGCAACGCCGAAGCACAATACCGGGTTGCCATCATGCAACAAAACGGCCTGATCGGCAGCACCAATCTTGCCAAGGCCGCTGCATGGATGCTCGCCGCCGCCAACCAGGGTCATGCCATGGCGCAGCACGGCGTAGGTTTCATGTATCTCGAAGGTGAAGGACTGGAGAAAAATCCAGCCGAAGCCGCTATATGGTTCCAAAAAGCTGCCGATCACGGACTGGCCGGCTCGCTCACCACCCTGGCGATGATGTATGAACAAGGCCTTGGCCTGCCTCAAGATGACGCCAAGGCCAAGGAGCTATATAAGAAGGCGGGATTTGATATGTAAATGAACCACGGACAAAATGGTGCCGTTGAGAGGAGTCGAACCCCCGACCTACTGATTACGAATCAGTTGCTCTACCGACTGAGCTACAACGGCGTATGAGAGTCAAACGAGGGCGCAAGTATACTGAAATCATCACACCAGGCAAAGAAAATGCCAAGGCGCAGTTTAGTGGTCGTTAAATTCAAGCCACAGGGCGAATCCGGATGATTACATCGACGCCTGCTACTTCAGTGCCTTCAGGCAAGGCTGGCAAGGTCGTCCTATCCAATATTGGCCCAGGGGCGTCATATAACTCACCGGTATCTATATTGAAAAAGTGCTGATGCTCGGTCGTGGTCGAGTCATAGAACACCCTGCTTGGGTCAACAATAATTTCCCGCACCAAGCCCTTGCGAGCAAACAGGTTCAGGGTATTGTAAATAGTGGCCCTGGAAACGCGGGCTTCATTAACATTTACCTGCGCCAACAACTGCTCGGCAGATATATGCTGCGGCTGGGCAAATAATGCCTGGGCTATCTCTACGCGCTGGCGCGACGGCGACACATCGTGTTGTTGCAACAGCTCAATGATTGCGTGGCGATCCAAACGGGACTGATTCATGATTTCCTCCAGATTGATCTGCCTCCGCATAGGCCATGCGGAAACTTTTTAATCCAATCAATGAATTATAGTCTTGGTTTAAGACCAATTCCACCAGTGCGGTTACAGTGATTTACCCCACATGTTTCACCAGGACGTGAAAAAACCAGTTAAACGACACGGATTACTACAATGCTCCCTACCCCAATACACGCCGTTTATCTACAAAAACCATCCATCAATCACGTAAAGCAAGACAGAAGTAACAAAGCTTGCCATCTTTATGCTCACAGGCTAAAGCAATCCAGAAGGACGGACTAAATGCCAAGAAAAATAGCCATACAGGGCTTTACCCTCATCGAGTTGATGATAACCATCTCCTTGCTGGGGATTCTGGCTGCCATTGCCCTGCCATCCTTTCAGGACATGATCGTCCAGAGCCGCCTGCGTAGCCAAACCAATGAGCTGATCGGGGCTGTACAATATGCGCGCGCCGAGGCCATCAAGCGCAATCAAACTATACGCCTCTGTGCCACAGCCAGTGCCACCAGCACCAGCTGCGCCGCTGGCAACTGGGGCAACTGGGTCGTGCTGGACAGCGGCGATAATGCAATCAGACGCGGCGGCATCCCCGCTACGCTTAAACTCACCAGCACCCTGCAAGACAATACTCTGCGCTTCCTCCCCACTGGCCTTAATAATATTTCTGCTGGCAATGACAGCCTGAACCTTTGCTCACCGACTGGCAGCGGAAATACCGCCCGCAGCATACAAATCGGCAGCTCCGGCAGAACGACCATCACACCATCATCAGGATGCCCCTAATGAACATTCAAACGAAGCGATCTTCCAGCAACCAACGCGGTATGGGTCTTATCGAAGTGCTTGTTGCCGTGCTCATTCTTTCCTTTGGTCTGCTTGGCCTGGTCAATCTGCAGATGGTCACCTTGCGCAACAACCAAAGCTCATTTGATCGCAGCCGGGCGATTATGGCTGTGTACAGCATCGCCGACCTCATGCGTGCCGATCTACGTGACAATGGCGACCTCGATTTCAGCAGCGCATTTCTCCAGGGCCGCATTGCTGAATGGAAAAATAATATTACGGAACATCTTGGCTCTGACGCAGAAGGCGAAATCGAATGCGCAAGCTCGACCATTACGCCACTTTATACTGAAGCAATCACCAGCCATACCTGCACCATCACCATCACCTGGGATGACGGTCTGGGCGTGCAGGGCTCTGATCAACAATCAATCACCACACAGGTGAAATTATGATGACCCGCCACAACCCCTGCAGACGCTACGCCACAACACATCAAGCAGGCCGCCACATGCGTGGCCTTACCTTGATTGAGGTCATGGTGACGCTGGTCATTGGACTGATCCTCACCCTGGGCATCACCGGCATCATGGCCACCAACCGGCAAAATTTGCGCATCACCGAAGGCCTGTCTGAATCACAAGAAAATGCCCGCATGGCATTTGAGCTCATAGCTCGTGACGTGCGTCAAGCCCGCGATACTGGCTGCGGGCCCGTGCCCGATGTAAGTGATCACCCATCCGGTGGCTGGATGGGTGAGTGGTGGCCCATCCGTGGCTTTGCTGGTGATGCATCTAGCAGCGCTGTCGTCTTTGGCAGCGGCACAGGCGAGCGCGTAAATGGCACTGAGGCCGTGCAACTGCAAAGTACTGGTGAAACCCTGCTAATCAACAACATCCCCAGCACAGACAAAATTACACTCACAAGCAGCCCCGCAACACTTGCTGCCGGCCCCGTCATCATCTGCACGCTGGACAGGGCCAGCCTGCATACCGCAACAGGCGCCACGGGCATGGACCTGGAGATAGACCCGGTTATCCCTTTCGTCGACCCTGACAATCCACCATTTTTAGTGGGTCGTTATCAGGCCGTCACCTGGTACATAGGCAACAACGGCCGTGCTGATGAGGGCGGGCGTTCGCTTTATCGGGTACGGCTACAACCCGACGGCAACCCGGTTACCGAGGAAATCCTGCCTGGTATAGTCGATATGTCGCTTCTCTATCACCAAAACCTGACTGATGACTTCACTCAGGCAAGCGACATCAGCACTAAAAACAACTGGAACGCCGTCAATGCCATCGAGCTGACCTTAATTACCGAAACCACCCAAGCCGATATTGCCACTGATGCAGCAACCGGCTCCGAGCTGGTCGGCAGCAGCGGCCGTCTGCGCCGTAGCCTGACCCATATCATTGCCTTAAGAAATATGGATTGAGGACAAGAACCATGACACACGTGCACTATCACATTGGTAAAAGCCCAGGCAGACAGAGCGGCGTTGCCCTCATTCTTGCCCTGGTCATGCTCATCATCGCCACCCTGACTGGCCTTGCCGGCATCCGCAACACCTCGTTGCAGGAAAAACTTTCCGGCAATCTTTATGACCGCGCCGTGACCATGCAGTCAGCTGAATTTGCCATGGGCCAGGTAGAAAAATGGCTTTATGAAACCAAGCGTGAGGATATTCTGGCTACAGCCAATATCATCGACTGCACCACTGTGGGCGCGACCTGCAAGCCTGTGCCGGATTCCACCTTCCAGAACAACAACACGAATTGGCAAGTGGTAAATCTGGGTAATTTCACTTTCAATACTGGCCTCAACGCAACCAGCAACCCGCAATACCACATCCAGTACCTGGGCCTGAAAAACAGCCTATCCAATACCGACACCAGTCAATCAGCAACACCACCACAGTACGGCAGCACCGGCGGCGGCAGCAACAAGGTCAACAGCACACAGAACGCAGCCTATCTTGTCACCGTGCGCAGCCGCCAACCAGGCGTGGACAACGACCGCTCAATCGTCGTACTCAGCGCCCTGGTCAAGAGCAACTAAATCTCACTTGCATGGAGCTTCAGGAGATCGCCATGAAACAGTCCATCAATCAATACATCAATAGCATCCTGCTAAGTACCAGCCTCATCTTTAGCGCAGGACTCGCGCAGGCCGGTATTACCATCGACCAAACACCGCTAATGGTCGCCGAGCCCGTCGCACCCAACATCATGTTCATCCTCGATGACTCAGGCTCCATGGGCTGGGAACATATGCCGGGCACCACGTCCTCCTGGTCCAACGGACCAGTAAGCGGGCTGCCTAGGACTGTCAGCGTAAATGATATTCGCCTGCGCGCCTCAAACATCAATACCCAGTGGTACAACCCGCTACTTAAATATGACCCATGGCTGAAACACGACGGCAGCTCCTATCCAAATGCCGACTACAATAGTGATGTAGCCGCCGACCCTTCAAAAAGGTCTGGCAGCGGAACACTGAATTTCAAGACATCCTTCACCAGCTGGATAACGCTGACCACCAGCTCCAGCTCTATTAAAAACACCGCCAGACTGAGCACAAGCACAGGTTTGGTAAGTACTGATTATCAATGGCGCTACAGTGGCTTTTACTACCTCACCGGCAACAATGATACAAATGTCCAAGACTACACCCGTTATGATTTTATCTACGGCTGCGCATCAGGGACGAGTTGCTCCACTGCAGATAAAAAATGGCGCGCGCGCAAGGTTTCCCTAAAAAGTACTGGCGTAGATAACTCGGCCACATTGATAACGCAATTTGACTGGACTTCTTACGGCGGCACAGTGCGTACGGTCGAGGAAGAGCTGCAAAACTACGCCAACTGGTTTTCCTATTACCGCCTGCGCGTCACCATGGCCAAGGCAGCCGCCAGCCGTGTCTTTGCCAAGCTCGGCAGCGGTTACCGCGTCGGCCTCAACACCTTGAACGGCAGCGGCACATACAATATACCGGTAAGTAACGACAACGGCCTTTTTGCCGACAGCAACAAATCAGACTGGTTTAGCACTCTATTCAATGCCAGAAGTAGTGGCGGTACACCATTGCATGGTGCACTGGACACCGCTGGCAAATATTTTTCAGGTACAAATTCCACTGGACCATACGGCCCGGAGGCGGGCAGCTCTCAGCTTGCCTGTCGGCAGAATTTTTCCATCCTCACCACCGACGGTTATTGGAACAGTGTCAAGACATCGATGGGAAACATTGATAACACCAATGGCGATAAGATCACCGGAACCAAAGGCCAGGAATATCAATACATACCCAGTCGCCCATACATGGATGGCAACTCCAACACCCTGGCCGATGTGGCCATGCACTACTGGAAGACAGACCTGCGGAAGGACATGATAAACAACGTGCCCACTACCGCAAAGAACCCTGCCTTCTGGCAGCACATGCGCACCTATGGCATCTCCATAGGTGAGAAGGGCACGCTGACGCCAGATCAAGAAACCCTCACCAAGCTGGCCAATGGCACTCTCTCCTGGCCCACACCCGGCAATGACCGACAGGAAAACATCGATGATCTTTGGCATGCCGCAGTCAACTCGCGTGGTGAGTTCATCGTCGCCTCCAATCCAGATGAATTTGCCAAGGCACTAACCAACACACTGAATGAGATCGCCAGCGAGACCAAATCAGAGGCCAGCGGCGGCGTCGATTCAGCCGAGCTCAAGGCCGACAGCAAGGCCTTTTTCAGTCGTTACACCTCCGGCCGCTGGGATGGTGATGTCATCGCCTACAAGATCGATGAAGCCACTGGTGTCATGGATCAATCCTTTACTCTCTGGGAGGCAGAACAAAAGCTGCCCGCCTGGGGCAACCGCAATATTTACGTCAATGTAAGCGGCAGCGCCAAGCCATTTCTTTATGCTAATTTAAACGGCACTCAGCAAGGCGCGTTGAGCGCGAATCTTGTCGATTACCTGCGTGGCGATCGCAGCAAGGAGGAAAACAAGCCCGGCGGTATCTTCCGTACGCGCACCGGCTTGCTGCCTGCCTTCATCAATTCGCAACTGATCCATGTCGGCGAACCAACCCAGACTGAATATTTCAAAAAATTCAGCTTCTCCGGAGCAAGTGACTATGAAAGCTATGCAACCGCCAATAAAACCCGTCAAGGGATAATCTACATTGCTGGCAACAACGGCATGCTGCATGCCTTCAACGCCGACACTGGCGAAGAAATCTATGCTTTTATGCCAAATAGCGCCATCAGCCAAAAACTACAGGATTATGCTCACCCGGATTATGGCTCCACGCAATCCGCCATCAAGCCACATCAATATATCCTCGATGGTGAATTGACTGTAGCCGATGCTTACCTGGGAGGTGTCTGGAAGACTATTCTGGTCGGCACCCAGGGCCGTGGCGGTACTGGCGTCTTCGCCCTGGATGTCACCGATCCGGAGGACATCAAGTTTCTCTGGGAAAAATCTGCCGCCAACAACAGCGCCCTGGGCAACAACCTGAGCAAACCCATCATCGCCCAGGTAGCAGATGGCGACTGGCGGGTAATCTTCGGCAACGGCCCCAACAGCACAGGTGACAAGGCACAACTGATTACCATCAAGCTCAGCGATGGCTCGATTAACACCGTTGATACAGGCGTCGCTGGCGATAACGGTCTTTCAGGTGTTGCGCTCTGGGACAAAGACCGTGACGGCCTGTTTGAAACTGTCTATGCCGGCGATCTCAAGGGCAACATCTGGCGCTTTACCAATCTTGACTCTGGCACACCCGGCGCAAGCAAGCTTTTCACCACGCGCAGCAACCAACCCATTAGCGCTGCTCCGCTCCTGGTGACCAACCAGAAGACTGACGACACCTGGGTGTTTGTCGGCACAGGCCGCTATCTGAACAAGGATGATATAAGCGACACCAACACCCAAACCTGGTACGGCCTGATCGATGATGGCTCACCAATTGCCTCCCACAACAAACTGATGGAAAGAAAAATAGAAAAGACGGGTGATAGCGGACGCACCATAGCAGCAGGCTCAGAGGCTGAAATTATCCATCATGATGACAAAAACCGTGGCTGGTTTATCGACTTCACCAAATCCGGTGAACGCATGATGACGTCTAACTTTATTCTTGGTGGCGCCCTGTTTGGCATCACATTCTATCCTGACACCACAGACCCATGCGATCCCAATGGCAAGAGCGCGCTTTGGGGCATCAACCCGTTCAGTGGTACCCGTCTGAATCAAGCCATCTTCGATGACGCAGACAAGATCGACGGGGTCTTCATCTCTGTACTGGACGGCATCCCGGTCGTGACCAGCGGCAACCCACCGATCACTCTGGGTGATGATGGCACCTTCTCCATCCACCTGCCGCAAGACACCGTCAAGGGACACATCCCCATGGGCCAACCCAGTCGGCAATCCTGGCGCGAAGTGATTGCACCCTAACCTGAGGATCACAACGCAATGAAAACACTCTGCAACCACAGCAAAGCCACCTGCCGGAAAACGGCATGTGGCTTCACCCTAATCGAACTGATGATCGTCGTCGCCATCATCGGCATCCTCACTGCCATCGCCCTGCCCTCCTATCAGGAACACGTGCGGCGCAGCTACCGCTCGCAGGCGCAGGCCTGCATGTCGCAAACAGCCCAGGCGATGGAACGACGTTATACAACCAACCTAAGCTACGCAGGGGCTGACCCGACACTAGGCTGTCGCACCGAGGGGAATCTTGATAGCCGCTACAATATAACCACCCAAACCGCCAACAGAACATACACCATCACTGCCACCCCACAAGGCAGCCAGGTGAAAGATAGTTGCAGCACCATGACCATGAACCAGAGTAGCGCAAGAACACCGACAAACTGCTGGTGATTCTTTGAAAAAACTGCTTCCTCATACGAGTATATGAACGGTTTTCAGTAGGCTTTTTCCCAGCCCCTCTCCCCCAACCCCTCTCCCGCGAGCGGGAGAGGGGAGCTTTGCACGGGGGATATATATTTGTTCTGTCATTCCCGCGCAGGCGGGAATCCAGTACTGTAGGGTGCAATAACCAGCGTGCATTGCGCCGGATGTAGCAAACCCTCCAACTGACGTCAGCGCTGATAGTGACATTTAGCGATAAAACAACCGCTCAACACCGAACCGTCATTCCCGCGCAGGCAGGAATCCAGAAAACCGCATGAACAAAAATGAAAAGCCTTTTCACCCTCTCCCCCAACCCCTCTCCCGCAAGCGTGAGAGGGGAGCTTTAATGTACAAGGGCGCAATAACCAGCGGGCATTGCGCCGGATGTAAAATGCCGTAACGTGAATTCAAGATTCCGAAGGCTGGAATCCAGCGACGTTAAAGACTGTAAGTGAAATCAAAAAGCCGTCATTCCTGCGTAAACAAGAATCCAGAAGTTGCTGGTGCTACAGAAATCCTTAGCAAGATAAACACATAAAACAACGCCAGTATGAAACAAGGTTAGAATGACCTGTCACGACGAACCTGACGGCTGGCTTTATTTGGCAGAATGATGGTTTTGCCGTGTGATCAATAAAAAACACAGGAGTCTAACCATGCAGCAAACCACCACTTTTTTTACCGCCTTTATGCTGGGATTATTTCTGCTCTGCGCGCAAGCACAAGCCCAAGCCCAAGCACAAGCACAAGCGCGCATGCATGTAGATGACGCACGAAAAACCATAGGCACACTGGAAAGCAGCAACAGTCGCCACCGCACTATCCAGCTTGAAGGAGAAACCTATCGCATAGCTGCCAGTGTCAAGGTGAGCGCCGCTGGCCAAAGCAGCAAGGATATCTATAGCTTACCAGCAGGTCAGCCGATTGAGATAACCTGGCGATATGTCGGTGAGAGCAGGCTCATAAACCATATCCACATCCTGGAAAATCTGCCGCAATAGCCCGCATGTTGCATCAGGGAGAACAGATGATGAAGCATGGGGTCAGATGAAAAAACCAAAAACTCATTTTGGGCAGTTGTTCATATGATCCCGAATAATCCATATGTGCGCGAAAATCCGTTTTATCGCGAACTAAATGCTCCCACATACGGCGCTATGAACTGAAATAAAATTCTGTAACGACAATAAAACCAGGGGGGTTCTCACGCCTTAGTGAAACATGTGGGTTAACGTAGCTCCCTGGGCAATGGAAAGGCCTGATTCTCTACTACGCCGCTATCCATGATGAACTGAGTGGCACCCAGTTCTTCCAGTCTCGCCAATACCTGTTCTACGAGTATTTCCGGTGCAGAGGCTCCAGCGCTTACGCCGATAATTGACTTGCCCTGCAGCCATGTTGTTTGTAGCTCAGCGGCATTGTCGATGAGATAGGCTGGTTTGCCACTGCGCACGGCGACCTCGCGCAGCCGGTTGGAATTGGAACTATTGGGTGAGCCGACCACCAGCACAACATCGCATTGCCCGGCCAGGCGTTTTACTGCATCCTGGCGGTTTTGTGTGGCATAGCAAATATCATCTTTGCGCGGCCCCTGAATGTTGGGAAAGCGCTGGCGCAAGGCCGTGATGATGGCAGCTGCATCGTCCACTGACAAAGTGGTCTGGGTGACATAGGCCAGTTGCTCAGGATTTTGCACTTCCACAGCGGCGACAGCAGCAACATTCTCGACCAGATAGATCCCGATGCCCTGATACTGCCCCATTGTTCCTTCGACTTCGGGATGACCGGCATGACCAATCATGATCACCTCATGATTGGCACTGGCATGACGACCGACCTCGATATGCACCTTGGTAACCAATGGACAGGTGGCGTCAAATACGCGCAGACCGCGCCGCTGCGCTTCCTCCTGCACGCTACGGGCTACCCCATGGGCACTAAAAATCACCAGCGCGCCATCAGGCACCTGATCAAGCTCATCGACAAACACTGCGCCCTTGCTGCGCAAATCCTCGACCACATAACGATTGTGCACAACTTCGTGGCGCACATAGACGGGCGCACCAAATCTCTCCAGCGCACGCTCGACGATGTCAATGGCGCGATCAACTCCAGCACAAAAACCGCGTGGATTGGCTAATACTATTTTCATGCCTGCACCGAAAGAATTTCTACAGCAAAGATCACCGTATGCCCCGCCAGCGGATGATTGAAATCCACTGTTGCCTGATTTTCATCCAGCGCTATGATCGTACCGGGTAATTCATCGCCTGCCGGAGTGGTGAAGGCTATAATCAAGCCAGGGGCCAACTCCATATCTGCCGGAAACTCATCACATGCCATCACCTGCACTGCCTCACTATCCGGCAAACCAAAACCCTGTTCCGGTGTAATGATATAACTGGCCTGTTGTCCTGCCTGCATACCAAGCAGACACGCCTCCAACCCCGTCAGCAAGCTGCCATCGCCTAGCGTAAACTGCAAAGGCTCTGCACCATAGCTGCTATCTACCTCAGTGCCATCTGCTAATTGCAGACTGTAGTGCATGATCAATTGCCTTCCCTGCGCAACCGTCGTTACTGAACTCATGCCTGCTCATCCTTATGTCCACCACGCAGGGCATCGATGACAAGCATGACGGCTCCCACGCTGATCGCACTGTCGGCAATATTAAAGGCCGGCCAGTGCCAACCACCATAATAAACGTCGATGAAATCCACCACATAACCCAACCAGAGACGATCCCAGACATTGCCCAAGGCACCGCCCAGTACCAGCGCCAAGGCCACTGCTATCCACACCTGTTGTGATCTGAGTTGCGCCAGCCAGCGGACAAGCACAACTGCAACCAGCAAGGCAACCAGCGCAAAAAACCAACGCTGCCAGCCACCGGCCTCACTTAAAAAACTGAAAGCCGCGCCGGTGTTATGTACCAAGGTCAGATTGAACATAGGCAGGACAGGTACCGGAACATGCATAGTCAAATAAGCAGTTGCCAAAGACTTGGTTGCCTGATCCAAGACGATCACCAACACCGATAACCACAACCATCTCAGCATAACTTTATTATGCAAAATGCCTGACCTCACCCGTGCCGACAACATTTTCTACGCAACGACTACAAAGCTCTGGATGCTCGGCATGACTGCCCAAATCCTCACGCAGATGCCAGCAGCGTATGCATTTCTTATGTGCCGATGGGGCAACTTTAATAATCAGTTTCTCATTGTTAGCCAATACCAGTTGCTCGGCAGCAGCGGGAGCTGCCGTCAAGTGATGAATGCGTGCATATGAGGTAATCAAGACAAAGCGCAGCTCAGCGCCAAGTTTGCTTAGGGCCGCATACAGCTCAGCGCCGCAATAAAGATCCACCTCGGCATCCAGACCAGAGCCAATCTTGCCGGCTACCCGCAGGCTTTCCAACTCCTTGTAGACTAACTCGCGCACCTCCATCACCACGGCCCAATAATCCAGCCCCATCCCATGATCTTCGCCCAGTGTGGGGAAGTCATACCAGGTAGCCAAAAACACGGACTCACTGCGCGTACCTGGGATCTCCTGCCAGATCTCCTCGGCAGTAAAACTCAGGATCGGTGCCAACCAGCGACTCAAGGCCTCGACAATGTGGTACAGCGCAGTTTGTACCGAGCGACGCGCCAGTGAATCACGTTGCGTGGTGTATTGACGATCCTTGATGATATCCAGATAAAAGGCACCGAGATCGACCGAACAGAAGTTATGCACCTTCTGGTAAATAAGATGAAATTCATATGTCTCGTAGGCGGCAACAATTTCCTCTTGCAACTGGGCACAACGTGCCACCACCCAACGATCCAGCGGCAATAATTCAGTGCCGGCAACAGCATCACGTTCTGCTGCAAAGCCTGCCAGATTAGACAACAAAAAACGTGCTGTGTTACGGATACGACGATAGGCATCAGCGGTGCGCTTGAGGATTTCATCAGACACCGTCATCTCACCACGATAGTCTGTCGAGGCCACCCACAGGCGTAAAATGTCGGCACCGAGACTGCTGACCACCTTTTGCGGTGCTACCACATTGCCCCTGGACTTGGACATTTTCTGTCCCTTGGCATCTACGGTAAAGCCGTGCGTCAAGACCTGCTGATAAGGCGCACGTCCACGCATCGCCACCGAGGTCAACAAAGACGACTGAAACCAGCCACGGTGCTGATCGGAGCCTTCCAGATAAAGATCGGCTGGCCAGCGCAAACCATCACGCTGCTCCAGCACACAGGCATGGGTCACGCCGGAATCAAACCAGACATCCAGCGTATCCGTGACCTTGGTGTAGTTCTCCGCCTCATCGCCCAGCAACTCTGTTGCATCCAGCTCAAACCAGGCGTCAATACCCTGCTGCTCAACACGCTTTGCCACCTCCTCGATCAAGCTGGATGTATCTGCATGCAGTGCACCAGATGTCTTGTGCACAAACACTGCAATCGGCACGCCCCAGGTGCGCTGACGCGAGATGCACCAATCAGGACGTTTCTCCACCATGCCCTCAATACGCGCCTGCCCCCAACTGGGGATCCAGCTGGTTGCAGCTATGGCATCCATAGCTGCCGCGCGCAGGCCGTTCTGCTCCATGCTGATGAACCATTGCGGCGTGGCACGAAAGATAATCGGGGTCTTGTGTCTCCAGCAGTGCGGATAGCTATGGCGTAGCGCCTGGGCATGCAACAGCATACCGTGCGCACGCAAGACACCCAGCACGGCATCATTGGCCTTAAGCACGTACTGGCCAGCAAACAATGGTGTATCCGGCAAGAATTTACCATCACCACCGACCGGATTATCCACCTTGAGCCGATAGCGCAAGCCAACCGCATAGTCCTCCTGGCCATGACCTGGCGCGGTATGCACTGCACCAGTGCCAGCCTCCAGCGTGACATGGTCGCCGAGAATAATCGGCACCTCACGATCGTAGAATGGATGCTGCAACATAAGGCCTTCCAGGGCCGCACCCTTGGCATAGCCAACCACCCGATAATCATCCACGCCATAGCGCAGCATCGTATCCTTGAGCATGGCCTCAGCCAGGATCAGACGCTCGTCCCCCTGCTCGCCCTTACACTGCACCACGGCATAATCAAACTCGGGATTGAGTGCCACCGCCTGATTGGCTGGCAGTGTCCACGGCGTCGTCGTCCAGATAGCCACCGCAACCGGCCCCTTGCCTTCACGACCTGTCACATGATGCAGGCGCGTCAACAAAGCCTCTTCATTAAGTACAGCAAAGCGCACATCGATAGCTGGCGAGATTTTATCCTCATATTCCACCTCGGCCTCAGCCAGAGCCGAACCACAGTCTGTGCACCAATGCACAGGTTTGAAACCCTTGTGCAAATGCCCGTGCTCAATAACGCGCCCCAGCGAACGAATGATGTCCGCCTCGAACTTGAAATCCATGGTCAGATACGGCCGTTCCCAATCACCAAAAATCCCCAGACGCTTGAAATCCTCCCGCTGGCCGTCGACCTGTTCTTTGGCATAATCACGACAGGCCTGGCGAAACACAGCTGGGGCCACTGCTGACCCTGCCTTGCCAATCTTTTTTTCCACCTGCAATTCAATAGGCAGGCCGTGACAATCCCAGCCCGGTACATAAGGCGCATCAAAGCCACTCATGGTACGCGCCTTGACAATGAAATCTTTCAACACCTTATTCACCGCATGACCGATATGAATACTGCCATTGGCATAGGGCGGGCCATCGTGCAGGATGAACTTTTCACGCCCCGCACCAGCCTTGCGCAGCTCGCCATACAAGTCCATCGCCTGCCAACGTTTGAGCATCTCCGGCTCACGGTTGGCGAGGTTACCGCGCATGGGGAATTTTGTTTCAGGCAGATTCAGCGTGTGCTTGTAGTCGTTCACTTCAGTCATTTCCATTAAAGAATTCACGCGCGCTTTGCGCATCCAGCAGGATTTGCTGTTTCAAGTCATCGAAGCAGGCAAAACGCTGCTCCTCACGGATTTTGTGCAAAAAATTAACACACACATGACGTCCATAAAGATCGCCTGTGAAATCGAAAAGATGCGCCTCCAGCAAAGGACGCAAACCCTCTACCGTCGGGCGGCAGCCAACATTGGCCACACCGTGCCACGGTTCACCATCAATACCAAACAGCTCAATTGCAAACACGCCACTGAGTGGCGAGGCCTTGCGATGTAAATGGATATTGGCCGTTGGAAAACCTATAGTGCGACCACGCTTGTCACCATGCGCCACACGTCCGCACATGCGATACGGCCGTCCCAGCAGCTGCTCGGCCTGCTTCATCTCGCCCTGCGCCAACGCCTGGCGGATGCGCGTACTTGAAACCCGCTCACCACCAAGCGCAAAGGTGTGCATGCGCGCCACCTGAAAACCATGCCGCTCGCCCGCCGCCTGCAACATGGCAAAATCACCGCGCCGCCCAGCACCAAAACGAAAATCATCGCCCACCACCAAATAACGCACCGCCAACCCATCCAACAGAATGCGCTCGATGAACTGCTCTGCCGATAGCTCCGCAAACGACTGATTGAATGGCAAACACAGCACCCTGTCGACAGAAAAACGCCGTAATGCCAGCAGCTTTTCCCGCAGGCGCGTCAAGCGTGGCACAACAACATCGGCAGCAAAATACTCCTGTGGCTGAGGCTCGAAGATGATCACTGTGGTCGGCGCACAGAACTCATCGGCCTTTTCCGCCAACTGCCCCAGCACGGCTTGATGCCCCAAATGCACGCCATCAAAATTACCGATCGTGGCGACACAGCCCTGATGGCGTGAGGAAAGATTATGCAGACCGCGTATAAGCTCCATCATGGATAACAGTTAACCAAAAGGCAGTAAGTATAAAACAGTTTGTCGTCAACCCGCACAGTTCGCCAGGGAGCGATAAAAAGCTCTGGCCTTGTTCCATTGCAAGGATTTATATCAGTTAACAAGGTTATGAGCCTTGTACCCCGGAACAACCTATGCTTACTCTCTGGCGAAGCAGACAGGTCAACTATGCCCCAGCAACTGTCGTGGACGCACGCCCAGCAACAGCAATACAGCCAGATAACTCATCGCCCCCAGCGGTACCCACAACAACAATTGCTTGATGCGTCTTGCTGAATCCCACTGCGTCCATAGTTCAAGCTCACCCAACCCCCACCACAGTAGACCACCCATCAGCAAAGCCGCCAGTAATATCTGCACCAGCAAACGCGTCCAACCAGGCTGCGCCTGATAGACCCCATCACGGTGTAAGCGATGAAACAGTAAACCGGCATTTAGCCAGGCTGCCAAGGCCGTCGCCAGCGCCAGACCCGCATGTGGCCCCTGCCAGCCAGCCCACACCATCGGTACTACAAACAGCAGATTCAAGGCCATGTTAGCCACCATCGCATAGATGCCGATCCGCACCGGCGTGCGCGTATCCTGCCGCGCATAAAAACCAGGCGCCAATACCTTGATTAGAATAAAGGCTGGCAGACCCGTGGCAAAAGCCATCAAACTGAGCTGTGCCATACGCACATCGTGCGCATTGAATTCACCATGTTGAAACAATGTCGTCAGTAAAGGGCCGGCCAACAGAATCAACCCCACCGTCGCCGCCGTACCGATCAACGCCACCCAGCGCAGCGCCCAATCCAGCGTCCGTGCAAAGGCCTGCGGATCGGCACTGGCATGTTTCTGTGACAAACTCGGCAGGATCACAGTTGCCAGAGCGATGCCAAACACACCCAAGGGAAACTCCACCAATCGATCCGAATAATACAGCCAGGAAACACTGCCGCTGATCAGAAAAGAGGCGATGAGCGTGTCCAGCAATAAATTGATCTGCACCACCGATGAGCCAAATATCGCCGGCAACATCAAACGAATAATGCGCCTGACATCAGGATTAGACCAACCCCAACGCGGCCAGCGCAGCAAGCCAAGCTGCGCCAGAAAGGGTAACTGAAAACCCAACTGCAACACCCCGGCGGCAAACACACCCCAGGCCAGCGCGACTATCGGCGTGGCAAACAAGGGAGCAGCCCACCAGGTGGCGGCAATCATGCAGACATTCAACCAAACCGGTGTAAAGGCAGGCACAGCAAAGCGCCCATAGGTGTTGAGAATGCCACCGGCCATGGCGGTAAGTGAAATAAACAACAGAAAGGGAAAGGTGATGCGCAACATCTCGCTGGTAAGCGAAAATTTCGCCGGCTCATCAAGAAAGCCAGGGGCAAATAAGGCGACTATTCCAGGTGCCGCCAACAGCGCCAAGGCCGTCAACAACAACAGCAAGGAAGCCAATACCCCCGACACATCAGCGACAAGCCGCCGTACCTCAACAATGCCCCGCTGCGTATTGACCTCGGCCAACACCGGCACAAAGGACTGAGAAAAAGCCCCTTCAGCAAACAAACGCCGTAAAAAATTGGGGATCTTAAAGGCCACAAAAAAGGCATCAGTACCGCTGCCAGCACCAAACGCATTGGCAAAGACCATATCGCGCACTAAGCCAAGCATCCGCGAAATAAAAGTCATCGCGCCGACCACAGCGGTGGATTTCAGTAATCTGGCACTCATAATCCCGCGTACATCGCCTGTTGTACAAAGCCCGTTATACTAACCCGCATATTTCACCAGGACGCATATCGAGCACTATTTTTTCATCCCGGCCAAACCTCGAACAAAGACCTGAACTCATCTTTACTATTGTAACAACCATAAGAAGGTGCCAAGCTGCGGCATCAGGAGCGATCAATTCTACAATTGACAGCGCCGGGCAAAAGCCGCATAGTATGCCCCCTTTAACATTTGACCGTTTTTGGAGTAGCACCTTGGCCAATTCTGCACAAGCAATCAAACGTGCCCGCCAGACTGTAAAGCGCGGCGAGCACAATTCCGCCCAGCGTTCTGCCATGCGCACCTTCGTCAAGAAAGTCATCAAAGCGATCGGCAGCGGCGATAAAGCCGAGGCCACAGCCGCCTATAAAGAAGCCGTCCCGATAGTAGACAAAATGGCCAGCAAGGGCCTGCTTCACAAAAACAAGGCAGCCCGCTACAAAAGCCGCCTGAACAATCGTATTCGCGCCATGTAAATATTGGCTAGCTGTCAAACAAAAAAGCCGGTATCACTACCGGCTTTTTTGTTGCTTTAAAACTTCTGCCGTAACATCAAACCGCAAGATCTGCCAATTGCCCACCTGCGGCGAGGTGTTCACCTACCCACTTCGGCTGACGACCACGGCCTGTCCAGGTAAGATCACCCTTTTTATATTTAGCTGGCAACTTGGATTTGCTGCTCTTTTGACGGGTACTCAAACCCAAATCCCTGGCAGTAAGTCCATATTCCTGAACCTTCGCCTTAATTTCATTAATTACATCAGCCAATTCCTTTAAACGAACTTCCTCAGCCTGCTGCTGGAGGCGTTTGATTTGCTCTTGAATCTCATTATAGCTTTGCATTACTCATACCTCTGTTTTATTACTGATTGCATGCTTGGAATATCAAATAAACTATAACAAAACAAGCGGCGAATATTCAATCACAAGCAGTAATAATATACTGCATACTGCTTAAAACTGTCCCGCGCATCTTGCCAAGGCGTAAAAGACCTCTGACTTCGTCGTTATTACAATGACTTGCTTCAAATTACGCAAAAGCCGAAACGGCTAACTGCTTGTTTTACTCTTACATAAACATAAATGCAATTGTAAACATAACTTATACCTATGAATAAACAGTTTGGCGAGAGGCAAAACGCCGACAAGCATGGGTCGCAGTATTAATTAAAGCCAGGCAATGCCGGACTAGAGTCCAGGCTCGTATGTCGTTTGTTATCTATTGTCCGATAAGATTATTAAGCAGTTACCAGGGAGGCTATACTAGCCGCATTGCCTGATTGAATATTGGCCTTATCAGTATCCAGCCACGACCCTAAGGCAAAAGCGTTCTACCAAACATTGATTCAGTGAAGCGCATAAAAAAGTTTACACTTAAATATAGCATCTACATAAGATGACCGTCGACAGATGACCGTCGACATAATACGTATCCTGACCTAAGATACAGGATATGGCATTTGCGGTAATAACCACCAGGATAAACTGTTTTTATCAAACCAGAATAAGATTATCGCGATGGATGAGCTCTTCCTCACCCATATAACCAAGTAATTCCTGAATCTGGCCGGAAGGCCGACCCTTCAATTTACGCGTTTCATCGGCATTGTAATTCACCAGGCCACGCGCCACCTCTCGGCCGCTCTCATCCACACATGACACCATCTCGCCACGCACAAAATAACCTTCAATAGCCTTCACACCCACTGCCAACAGACTGCGGCCAGAATCACGCAGGACGCGCACTGCACCATCATCCAAAACCAGCTTGCCGCGCAGTTGCAAATGCCCTGCCAGCCAGCGTTTGCGTGCCAGCATCGGCTCAAGGTCGGGGACAAACAAGGTGCCCAGTATGTCGCCGGCGACAATTCGTCCAAGCACATCATCCTCGTGGCCATAGGCAATAACTGTTTTGGCACCTGAGCGGGCTGCCAAACGCGCCGCCCGCACCTTGGTCAGCATACCACCACGACCTAACGCGCCGGCACTGCCACCAGCCATATCTTCCAACGCTGGATTCCCTGCCTGCACCTCGTGCAGCAATATTGCATCTACATAGCTGCGCGGGTCTTTGTCATACATACCGGACTGATCGGTGAGTATGACCAACAGATCGGCCTCGACCAGATTAGCTACCAGAGCTGCGAGGGTGTCGTTATCGCCAAAACGTATCTCATCAGTCACCACGGTATCGTTTTCATTGACCACCGGCACCACGCCCAACTCCAGCAAGGTAAGCAAGGCACTGCGCGCATTGAGATAGCGCTTGCGATTGGAAAGGTCATCATGGGTCAACAAGATTTGTGCCGTGGCCAGGTCAAAATTCTTGAAACGTGACTCGTAGGCCTGTACCAGACCCATCTGACCGATCGCCGCCGCCGCTTGCAGCTCGTGCACCGCCTGCGGTCGCCTTGACCATCCGAGTCTACTCATTCCCTCAGCCACGGCACCGGAGGATACCAGCACGATCTCTATGCCCTGCGTCCGCAAGGTCGCCATCTGTTCAACCCAAAGGCTGATGCCCTCGAGATTGAGGCCGCGCCCATTGTTAGTCAGCAGTGCGCTACCTATCTTAACCACCAGACGCTTGGTCTGGGCGAGTTGTTGGCGTTGATTCATGCGGGCTCACTCCGAAGTGGGAGCAAAATGATGGTCATCGTTGTTATTTGCTTCTGTAACGGTGGCAATAGGCTGTTCTTTGGCCCATTCTTCTTCCAGGTAAGTCATGATGCGATAGCTTAGCTCACGGGTTCCCTCGCCAGCAATTGCCGCAATACGAAACACCGGCCCGCTCCAGTGCAAACGCTGCACAATATCTTCACAATATTCATCACGTAATTCAGCGGGAATCAAATCCAGTTTATTGATCACCAGCCAACGCTCACGCGCCGCCAGCTCCGGGCTGAATTTTTCTAATTCCTGTTCAATAATTTTTACCGCCGCTACAGGGTCTGCATCATCAGGTGGCAGCACATCCACCAGGTGCAGCAGCAAATTAGTCCGGGCCAGATGCCTGAGAAATTGAATGCCAAGTCCAGCGCCTTCTGCCGCCCCCTCGATCAGGCCAGGGATATCGGCCATGACGAAGCTGCGATGATTTTCTATACGCACAACACCGAGGTTGGGATAAAGCGTGGTAAAAGGATAATCTGCGACTCTTGGGCGGGCAGCTGAAACGGCACGGATCAAGGTAGACTTGCCTGCATTTGGCAGACCTAGCAGGCCCACATCGGCCAATACCTTCAGTTCCAGCCGTAAGTTGCGTAACTCACCAGGCGTGCCCGGCTTGGACTGACGTGGTGCACGGTTGATACTGCTTTTGTAACGCACGTTACCCAGACCATGAAAGCCGCCCTGCGCCACCTTCAGCTGCTGACCATCGCTGGCTAGATCACCTAGCAGCTCGCCGGTATCCTCGTCATAAACTTCAGTGCCCACAGGCACCTCAATCACCAGGTCAGCAGCACTTGGCCCTGTCTTGTTGCGCCCGGAGCCCTGCTCACCATTCTTTGCCTTGAAACTACGTTCATAACGGAAATCTGCCAGGGTATTGAGCGCACTGGTCGCCTGTAACAAGACACTGCCACCATCTCCACCGTCACCGCCATCCGGCCCACCAAAAGGAATGAAGCGCTCACGTCTAAAACTAACGCAGCCATTGCCACCCTTCCCGGCCTCAACACGTATTCTGGCTTCATCAACGAACTTCATGGCGAACTGACTTTAAGTTGAAAACATGATGGTAAACGCAGCCCTGACAGACAACATTACAGGGACAATGATGCAAAAAACAAAAAGCCCCGCCATAAGGACGGGGCTTTATGCTACACGGTAGACCAGTCCGGCTATTCAGCGACAATCACACTCACAAACTTGCGATTTTTTGCCCCTCTGGTCTCAAATAAAACCCGGCCAGTGCTCTTCGCGAACAAGGTATGATCCTTGCCACAGCCAACGTTTGCGCCCGGATGAAAATGTGTGCCGCGCTGGCGGACAATGATATTACCTGCCGCAACCAACTGATCACCATAACGCTTCACACCAAGTCTCTTGGACTGGGAGTCGCGACCATTGCGTGAGGAACCACCTGCTTTTTTATGTGCCATTGTCTTTTACTCCTGCATTCAGCTGGCCTGGATACCAGTAATCTGCAGCTCGGTATAATACTGGCGGTGCCCCTGCTGCTTGCGATAATGCTTACGACGACGGAATTTGATAATCGTTATCTTGTCATCGCGACCCTGAGACTTGACGCTGGCAGTAACCTTACCACCCGCCACATATGGTGCTCCTACCTTAATGTTATCGCCGTCGGCCACCATCAGCACCTGGTCAAATTCAATATTACCCCCCTCATCTACAGGGAGCTTTTCTACCTTGAGGGTCTGACCTTCGGTCACCCGATACTGCTTGCCGCCGGTTACAAATACCGCGTACATGATGAAATCTCCATACAACTCAGCCTCAGGCCGAGACGAACCTACATTGAAAGACCGGAGATTGTAACGATTTCATTATTTCAGGTCAAATAGAAAATCGCGCCAACAACACCAGCACCACTACAAAGACTTGATTCAGAGTATATCCAAATCCAGCACCCTTGACATGCTCCCGTTGCTTACCTAGCATGCTTGGTCTTATCGTGAACACACGCCCAGCTATCTCCCAATGAAACTCCAAGACGTCCTGAATCTAATTGCCGATGACAAGCAGGCTCTCGATCAGTTGATTCAGCAACGCCTGTCCTCCAATGTTGTACTCATAGACCAAATCAGCCATTACATCATCAATAGCGGCGGCAAACGTCTGCGCCCGTTGCTGGTACTGCTGGTAGCTCGCGCGCTTGGTTATCAGGGCACACAGCATATCGATCTGGCTGTCGTGGTGGAGTTCATTCATACCGCCACCTTGCTGCATGACGATGTGGTGGATGCCTCTGACTTGCGCCGTGGCCAGCAAAGCGCGAATGCCATGTTTGGCGATGAAGCCAGTGTTCTGGTGGGTGACTTCCTTTACTCTCGCGCCTTTCAGATGATGGTCGGCGTCGGCAGTATGCAGATAATGCAAATCCTCTCCGATGCGACCAATACCATTGCCGAGGGGGAAGTTTTGCAATTACTCAACTGCCATGATCCAGATACCACGGAAGAGCGTTACATGGATGTCATACATTACAAGACAGCCAAGCTTTTTGAAGCAGCTTGTCAGTTAAGTGCGGTTCTGGCTGGACGGCCTGCAGCCGAAGAGCAGGCCATGGCTCGCTATGGCATGTATCTGGGCACTGCCTTTCAAATGATTGATGATGTGCTTGATTACAGCGCCACCAGCGAAAATCTGGGCAAAAATATTGGCGATGATCTAGCCGAAGGCAAGCCAACGCTGCCCCTCATCCATGCCATGCGCCACGGCACAGCAGAGCAGACACAGTTGATCCGCAACGCCATAGAAACAGGCGGGCGGGAAAACATGGCGGAGATAAGCGCGGCCATTGAATCTACCGGAGCCATCACGTACACTGCGCGCCTTGCGCGGCAAGAGGCAGAACGTGCCTTGGCGGAGCTGGTGAATCTCCCGAATTCGCCCTACAAACAAGCTCTGGTGGCACTGGCAGAATTCTCAGTAGACCGCGCATACTGATTGTATTTCGGGGTGTGGCTCAGCCTGGTAGAGCACTGCGTTCGGGACGCAGGGGTCGTAGGTTCAAATCCTATCACCCCGACCAACACAATCCTGGTTCTGCTGTCATGCAGTCCCATCACCAAAGATAGAAAGACAATTAAAAAGCCCGCCGTATAGCGGGCTTTTTATTCCACCCTAAAACGGAATATCATCATCAAAGCCATCAATATTACTGCTGCCGCCAGCCTGGGGCGGGTAGCTGCTGCTGGCTTGTCCCGTCGCCCCTGCCGAGCCGGATGAACCTGTCTGTGCCGGTGGCTCATCCTGATTGAAGTTGGCACTAGATGATCCGCGCCCCGCAGCACTGCCGAGCATCTGCATGTCATTAGCAACGATCTCGGTAGTATAGCGATCCTGCCCATCCTGGCCTTGCCACTTGCGGGTTTGCAGACGGCCTTCAATGTAGACCTGTGAGCCTTTTTTCAGGTATTCACCGGCAATCTCACCCAGGCGGCCAAACATCACCACGCGATGCCATTCAGTGCGCTCCTGCTGCTGTCCGGTTTGCTTGTCCTTCCACTGCTCGCTGGTGGCGACAGTGATATTGGCGACTGCGCCCCCACCAGTCGTATAGCGCACCTCTGGATCGCGCCCCAAATGACCAACTAAAATTACCTTATTGATGCCTCGTGCCATGCTATTGTCTCCACAAGTTATTTGTCATTACCAATCCATGGAAAAAAGAATTGTATCAGGACTGCTCCCCGGCGTACTGGCTCAAGCTGGCAAAATCTACCAGCTGAGTATCTATCTTTAAATAAGCGACTCCATCTTCACCACTAACCACCGCTTCTGCCACACCCTGTACTCTAGCCAGCTCGTTGGCCAAGGCAAGTGCCTGTGCCGCTGACATCTTGCCCACTCTTAGTAGATGGCTTGCCAGATAGCGCGGTGACGACATGCCCAGTGCCACCAGCCACCACAGAGCCAACATCAGGGCAGCAAATAAAAAAATGCTGTGCAGCCCATAATGGCCATGCAACCAACCACCCGTCACCCCGCCTATAAAAGCGCCCATGAACTGAGAAGTACTGTACACACCCATAGCCGTCCCACGCGCATCGGCTGGTGCAGCCTTCGCTACCAATGATGGCAAGGTAGCCTCAAGCAAATTGAAGGCAACAAAAAACAGCAATAGCCAGGCACTTATGGCAAGCAATCCAGTGCCTAGCAAACCCATACCCAACATGGACAGCATCAAGGTGGCAATTGCCCCCAGCACTACCTGCCGGAGTCGACGTTTTCTTTCTGCAATGATGATAAACGGGATCGCCGCAGCTATTGCGACAACCATTAGTGGCAGATAAAGCAGCCAATGTCGCGCTGGTGCAAAACCAACATCACGCAATGCCAATGGCACAACGACAAAGATGGCCGTCAATACCATGTGCAAGATCAAAATACCGGCATCAAGCCGCAACAGTTCCGCATCAAACAAGATGCGCCCGAACTGACCAGCCACAGGTGAGGCGTCACGGTGCTGCTCGCTGCGCTGCGGTGTTGGTACGGCAAACCATAATAAACCTATGCCAAGCAAAGCCAGTGCAGCGGTGAGCCAGAAAATACCAGGCACGCCAAACCACTGATCAAGTATTGGCCCCAACACCATCGCAGCGACAAAAGAAAGTCCAATACTCATACCGATAAAAGCCATGGCCTTGGTGCGATGTTCTTCGCGGGTCAGATCTGCCACCAATGCCATCACTGCTGCAGCCACCGCACCACTGCCTTGCATGGCGCGGCCAATGATAACCCCATGGATTGAATCCGCCTGTGCGGCCACCACACTACCTGCCGCAAACAATAGTAAACCGACCGTAATCACACGCTTGCGTCCCAGTCGATCGGAGGCCATGCCAAAGGGGATTTGCAGCATAGCTTGCGTCAAGCCATAAACACCTATGGCCACACCAATCAGCAATGGAGTGGCGTGTACCAGGTGTTCGGCATACAAGGCGAATACTGGCAGGATCATGAACATGCCTAACATGCGTACGCCAAAGATACCTGCCAGGGCAGATGCTGCACGGCGCTCTTGCACCGTCATGGAAGATGAATTCATGGTCAAAATGGTTTCCTGACCCTGTAAAAAATAGGGTTTTGCTTTGCGTCATGGATCGATGCGGGGGTATATTAACAAGTTCTTTTGCTCACGGAAAACCAAATGAAGACCATACGCCTACGCGGTGCGCGTACGCACAATCTGCAAAACATAGACATCGAGTTGCCGCGTGACAAGTTGATAGTCTTTACTGGCCTGTCCGGCTCCGGCAAGTCATCACTTGCCTTCGACACCATCTATGCAGAAGGCCAACGCCGCTATGTTGAATCGCTCTCGGCCTATGCACGGCAATTTCTTTCCATAATGGAAAAGCCAGACGTCGACCATATTGAAGGATTATCACCGGCGATTTCAATCGAACAAAAATCCACCTCGCACAACCCGCGCTCAACCGTCGGCACTGTTACAGAGGTTCATGACTATTTACGCCTGCTGTTTGCACGCGCTGGCGAGCCACGCTGTCCTGAGCATGGCACTGCACTGGAGGCACAGACCATCAGCCAGATGGTTGATCAGGTGCTTGCCTTACCCGAAGGCACACGCCTGGTGCTGCTCGCCCCTGTTATTCAGGAACGTAAAGGTGAACATCTACAATTACTTGATGAGTTGCGTGCGCAGGGCTTTATCCGCGCACGCATCAATGGCCAGGTGGTCGAACTGGATGAGGCCCCCAAGCTAGACCTGCGCAGCAAGCACACCATCGAGGTAGTGGTAGATCGCTTCAAAGTGCGTTCGGATCTTGCGCAGCGTCTGGCCGATTCTTTTGAAACAGCAATCAAGCTGGCCGATGGCATTGCCCGTATCAGCTTCATGGATGGTGAACACGATGAGATGCTGTTCTCAGCCAGCTATGCCTGTCCGCAATGTGGCTATGCACTAACGGAATTGGAGCCCAGGCTGTTTTCCTTCAACAATCCTTCTGGTGCTTGCACCAGTTGCGATGGTCTGGGGGTAAAACAATTCTTTGACCCAACGCGTGTTGTCGTTCACCCTGAGCTGAGCCTGGCTGAAGGCGCGATCCGTGGCTGGGACAAGCGCACGGTTTACTACTTTCAGTTACTTGGCTCACTTGCCGAGCATTTTGGTTTTTCCATCGACACTCCGTTCAACCAGCTAAGTCACAAGGTTCAGCAAACCATACTCTACGGTAGCGGCGAGGACGAAATTCAGTTTACCTACTTTTCCGAACGTGGTGTCACACGCCAGCGTTGTGAGCAGTTCGAGGGCGTGCTGCCCAACATGGAGCGTCGATACCGCGAAACGGATTCAAATGTTGTGCGTGATGAACTAGCCAAATACTTAAGCCAGCAATCATGCCCTGAATGTCACGGCACACGTCTTAATAAATCTGCACGCCACGTCTATATCGCTGGCTATAGCCTGCCTGAGATCTCGGCAATGCCGGTTAGTCGCGCCTGGGAATTTGCCTCAAGCCTCGTTCTTCCTGGTCGGCGTGGAGAGATAGCAGCGAAGATACTTACCGAGATCACTTCCAGATTAAATTTTTTGCTCAACGTCGGCCTTGACTATCTCTCACTTGATCGCAGTGCCGACACCTTGTCCGGTGGTGAGGCACAGCGTATCCGTCTTGCAAGTCAAATCGGTGCTGGTCTGGTTGGAGTGATGTATATCCTGGACGAGCCATCGATTGGACTGCATCAGCGCGATAATGAAAGGCTGCTGCAAACACTGCTGCACCTGCGCGATCTGGGCAATACCGTCATTGTCGTAGAGCATGACGAAGACGCCATCCTGCGCGCCGATCATGTTGTCGATATTGGCCCTGGCGCTGGCGTGCACGGTGGGCGCATAGTCGCACAGGGCACACCCAAGCAAATCATGGCCGCCAAGCATTCTCTCACTGGTCAATACCTCACAGGTCAAAAGCGCATACATATCAACAAGGAACGCACGCCACCAGAACCTGCACGTCAACTTTCCATACGTGGGGCCAGCGGCAATAACCTGCAAGGAGTAAATATCGACATCCCGGTTGGCCTGCTTACCTGCATCACCGGCGTATCAGGCTCGGGCAAGTCTACCCTGATCATTGATACGCTTTATCGTCACGCTGCGCTTGTGCTCAATGGCTGTGGTGAAGACCCATTGCCATGCGCCGAAATTATCGGCCTGGAACAGTTCGACAAGGTTGTGGATATCGATCAAAAACCTATTGGTCGTACACCACGCTCCAACCCTGCCACCTATACTGGCTTGTTCACTCCAGTACGCGATTTATTTGCCGCCACACAAGAAGCTCGTAGTCGCGGCTACAGTCCTGGACGCTTTTCCTTCAACGTCAAAGGTGGGCGCTGTGAAGCCTGCCAGGGTGGTGGTCTCATAAAGGTAGAAATGCATTTTTTACCAGATATCTACGTGCCCTGTGATGTATGCAAGGGCAAACGCTACAATCGTGAAACACTGGAGATTCGCTACAAGGGAAAAAGCATCTACGAAATACTTGAGATGACGGTAGAGGATGCGTTGGCATTCTTCTCTGCTGTGCCACCTATTGCACGAAAATTGCAAACACTGGTAGACGTCGGACTTACCTATATAAAACTGGGGCAAAGTGCAACGACACTGTCTGGCGGAGAAGCCCAACGGGTCAAACTTTCACGCGAGCTCTCCAAGCGAGATACTGGCAATACGCTTTATATCCTGGATGAACCAACTACTGGCCTTCATTTTCACGACATCCAGCAACTGCTGGATGTCCTGCATCGACTGCGCGACAGTGGCAATACTGTTGTCATCATTGAGCACAATCTGGATGTCATCAAAACAGCAGACTGGATAATTGACATAGGGCCGGAGGGCGGCAACAAAGGCGGCAAACTCATGGCTGCTGGCACGCCAGAACAGATTGCTGACTGTGCTGACTCATACACCGGACAATATCTCAAGCCAGTTCTGATCAATGAGGCGCTGCAACACCACACAAACACATGAGCCCAAGGGTATTCACAAAACAGCCGACCAGCAGAAAGACAATCAGACGACACGAAAAAAAGGCCGGGCATCATACGAATACCCGGCCTGCTTATATGCTTTTAGTAATTATTATTCGTCGTCGACTTCGACCGGCAAAGCGTCTGATACAGGACGATCTACCAATTCTACAATAGCCATCGGGGCAGCATCGCCAGCGCGATAGCCGCACTTCAGGATACGCAGGTAGCCACCTGGGCGGGCATTGTAGCGTGGGCCAAGTTCGTTGAATAGCTTGGTCACCACATCGCGATCGCGCAGTCTGGCAAATGCCAGACGGCGCTTGGCAACAGAGTCCACTTTAGCCATGGTGATCAATGGCTCAGCGACTCGGCGCAATTCCTTGGCCTTTGGCAAGGTCGTCTTGATGACCTCATGATGCAACAGTGAGGTTGTCATATTCTTCAGCATTGCCTTGCGGTGGCTGCTGTTGCGGCTTAACTGCCGACCGATATTACGATGACGCATGGCGTCTCCTTAAAGCTCAGAGCTATTATTTATAAAGACGTGAGTGTCAGCCTTAGACGCCAACTTTTTCTTCGTCTTTGTTACGTATACTTGCTGGCGGCCAATTCTCAAGGCGCATTCCAAGGGAAAGACCTCTAGAAGCCAGCACATCCTTTATTTCGGTAAGTGACTTTTTGCCTAAATTCGGGGTCTTGAGCAACTCTACTTCAGTGCGCTGAATAAGATCACCGATATAGTAAATATTTTCAGCCTTGAGGCAATTGGCGGAGCGGACAGTAAGCTCAAGGTCATCTACTGGACGCAGCAGAATTGGGTCAATCGCTGGCTCGGCTTCACTTTGGTCTGCTTCTTTTTTGCCGCGTAAGTCAACAAAGGCAGAAAGCTGCTCTTGCAGAATAGTGGCAGCACGACGAATCGCCTCATCTGGCTCAATAGTGCCATTGGTTTCCAATTCTATGATCAGCTTGTCGAGGTTTGTACGCTGTTCAACACGAGCATTGTCGACTGTGTATGCCACACGTCGCACCGGGCTATATGAAGCATCTATTTGCAAGCGGCCAATAGGGTGACTTTCATCTTCACTGTTAAAGCGCTGGTTGGCCGGCTGGTAACCACGTCCATTTGCCACGGTGAGCAAGATATTCAAATCTATTGGCTTGGTCAAGTGAGCGATGACGTGCTCAGGATTCAGTATGGTAATACTATGCTCCAGGGCAATATCACCAGCAGTAACCGGGCCAGGCCCTTTTTTGCTTAACTTCAGTGTTGCCTCATCACGGCCGTGCATACGTAAAGCCACGCCCTTCAGGTTGAGCAAAATTTCAATAAGATCTTCCTGCACACCCTCAATGCTGCTGTACTCGTGCAAAACACCTTCAATTTCAACTTCAACAATCGCGCTACCTTCCATGGAAGAGAGTAGAATCCTGCGCAGTGCATTTCCCATGGTATGGCCGAAGCCGCGTTCAAATGGCTCCAGCGTTACCTTGGCGTGTGTATCGCTGATCTTCTCCACGCCTACCAGGCGTGGCTTGAGTAAATCTCCAACTGAGCCCTGCATGTAGATTCCTCTTTTGTCTCTGCTAATGTGCTAACTGGCGTTGTCTGCCTGTTCATGCAAGGCAGCAGCAAGCCATTATTTGGAGTAAAGTTCGACTACAAGTTGTTCCTGAATATCTGCAGGCAGTTCACTACGTTCAGGTCGGGCCTTGTATGTGCCCTGCAACTTACTGGCGTCCACTTCGATCCATTCAGGGACACCACGCTGCTGTGCAAGCTCTGCGGCCGCCTTGACACGCAGCTGATTTTTAGCGCGCTCACTTACTGCAACCAGATCACCTGACTTTACCTGATACCCAGGAATATTGACCTTTTGTCCATTCACAGTTACGCCATTATGGCGTACAAGCTGGCGAGCCTCGGTGCGCGAGACACCAAAACCCATGCGATAGACTATGTTATCCAGGCGTCCTTCTAGCAATTGCAACAAGGTTTCACCAGTGTTGCCCTTGACGCGGTCGGCCTCGACAAAGTAAGTATGGAACTGACGTTCCAGCACGCCATAAACCCGACGCATTTTCTGCTTTTCGCGCAACTGACGGGCGTAATCAGACAACCGTGTACGGCGCTGACCATGCTGGCCTGGCGGGAACGGGCGTGTTTCAATAGCGCATTTACTGCCAAAACACCTTTCACCCTTAAGGAATAGTTTAGCGCCTTCGCGGCGACACTGACGACACTTGGAACCGATATACCTAGCCACTTCGTTCTCCTGCTTACACGCGACGCTTTTTCGGTGGACGACAACCATTGTGCGGTATCGGCGTCACGTCAGTAATACTCATTATTTTAAAACCCTTTGCATTCAAGGCTCGCACGGCAGATTCACGTCCTGGGCCAGGGCCTTGCACACGCACATCAAGATTCTTCATGCCATATTCCTGAGCCTTTTCACCACAATTCTCTGCCGCAACCTGCGCAGCAAATGGTGTGCTCTTACGTGAGCCACGGAATCCAGAACCACCAGATGTGGCCCAGCATAGAGCGTTGCCCTGCCGGTCAGTGATCGTGACGATAGTATTATTAAAGGTTGCGTGTATATGGGCGATGCCATCCACTACATTCTTTTTTACTTTCTTGCGAGTGCGAGATGCAGCTGCTTTTGCCATGTGTATATCCTGGTTGCTTACCTGATCCAAACGAATTTGGACATTTACAAATTATTTTTTAATTGCGCGACGTGGGCCTTTGCGGGTACGCGCATTGGTACTGGTACGTTGACCACGTACAGGTAACCCACGACGATGGCGCAGTCCACGATAGCAGCCCAGATCCATCAGGCGCTTAATATTCATCGAAACACCACGGCGCAAGTCGCCTTCGACGACAAATTTTGCTACTTCGGTGCGCAAACCTTCAACCTCAGCCTCGCTGAGATCCTTGATCTTGCTGTCCGGGCGCACTCCTGCCGCTTCACAAATCTTCCTGGCACGAGTGCTGCCTATACCATAAATTGCAGTAAGAGCAATTACAGCATGTTTCTGCACGGGGATATTAATGCCTGCTATACGGGCCATTGAGCCTTTCCTCAACTAAAAACTGCGCCCCCAATGCGGGGAAACGCGCGATAATACCGTCGAAAGTGTAGCTAGTCAAGCGTAACCAACTACCACGCCCAACCTCAGCCTTGCCGCTGCTTGTGGCGAGCATCGCTGGAACAGATGACACGAACCACACCCTTACGGCGGATAATTTTACAATTGCGGCATATTTTTTTGACTGATGCCTGAACTTTCATTGTTACTCTCCAGAATAAATATTTAGCCAATCAGCGTGGCAAGCCCATGCCGCCGTTACCCTTTAGATTCGCCTTCTTCATGAGTCCCTCATATTGGTGAGACATCAAATGAGCCTGTACCTGTGACATGAAATCCATTGTCACCACTACGATGATAAGCAATGATGTGCCTCCAAAATAAAACGGGACATTCCAATATAAAATCAAAAATTCCGGCAACAGACAGACCAAAGTAATGTAGATTGCACCAACCAAGGTCAATTTACTCAGGATCCCATCGATATAGCGCGCTGTCTGTTCACCTGGGCGGATACCAGGCACAAATGCACCTGACTTCTTCAGATTTTCTGCCGTATCCTTGGGGTCAAACATCAATGCCGTATAAAAGAAACAAAAAAACATGATTGCAGCTGCGTATAGGCCGACATATAACGGCTGACCTGGAGATAATGTTGATGCAAAATCCGAAAGCCAGCTCATGCCCTCAGCACTACCAAACATCCCGCCCAAGGTCGCGGGAAACAAGATTATGCTGGAGGCAAAGATAGGGGGGATCACACCCGCCATATTTACCTTCAAGGGCAGATGGCTGGTCTGACCTGCATACATCTTTCTACCCATTTGTCTTTTTGCATAGTTAACCGTAATTCGACGCTGTCCTCGTTCAACAAAAACAACAAAAGCGGTCACGGCCAAAGCGCCGGTGAACAAGACCAGAATCATAAACGGATTGAGCTCACCTGTACGCGCCAACTCCAGTGTGCCACCAATTGCAGAAGGTAGGCCGGCGACAATACCACCAAAAATTATCATAGAAATACCATTACCAATGCCGCGCTCAGTTACCTGCTCACCCAGCCACATGAGAAACATGGTGCCAGTGACGAGGGTTACAACAGTAACCATGCGAAAGGCCAGGCCAGGATCAATTACCAGTGCTAGGCCACCAGCACTCTGGCTTTCCAGCATAATCGCCACACCAATACCCTGAAATGTTGCCAGGCCCAGAGTACTAATACGAGTATATTGAGTTATCTTCCGTCGACCGGCAGCGCCTTCCTTGCTCAGCTGCTCCAGATAAGGTGACACCTTGGTCAGCAACTGCATAATAATTGATGCTGAAATATAGGGCATGATGCCCAGGGCGAAAACGCTCAGACGTTGCAGTGCACCACCGGAGAACATGTTGAACATATCCAGGATGCCGCCACGTTGCTGATCGAACAGCGCCGCCAGGGCGAGTTGATCAATACCCGGCACCGGTATATGTGTGCCGATACGATAAACCAACAACGCCCCCAACAGGAAGAGGAGGCGTTGTTTGAGTTCAGTCAGCTTCCCCCCACCCAGGGTGCTGGCCATTGCTGCACGACTGGCTCCCACTATTCTTCGACCTTGCCGCCTGCTGCCTCAATGGCTGCACGAGCACCTTTGGTAACTGCCAAACCCTTGACAGTTACAGCTCTGGACAACGTTCCTGAAGCAATTACTTTTACTCGTTTAATGGACTGACCAATGATGTCTGCGGCCTTCAATGACAGCAAATCTGCCACATCGCCATCAACCTTGGCGAGTTCATGCAGACGAACCTCAGCCTTATCTGCTGCGGTCAATGAGCGAAAACCAATCTTGGGCAAGCGGCGTTGCAAGGGCATTTGTCCACCCTCAAACCCCACCTTATGGAAGCCGCCAGAGCGAGCCTTTTGACCCTTATGGCCTCGACCAGAGGTCTTGCCCAGGCCTGAACCGATACCACGACCAAGACGTTTGCCGACAGTTTTTGCGCCTTCGCCTGGTTTTAGTGTATTGAGGCGCATAGTCATACTCCTTCAACCTTCAGCAGGTTAGAAACCTTATTGATCATGCCGCGATTACACGGCGTGTCTTCAACTTCGACCGTATGGTTTATGCGACGCAAGCCCAATCCTGCAACACAGGCCTTATGTGATGCCAAGCGGCTATTCAGGCTACGAACCAGGGTAACCTTGAGTATTTTTTTCGCTGTCATGACTTACTCCAGAATTTCCTTCACCGTCTTGCCGCGTTTAGCAGCTGCATGTTCTGGTGAGGTCATCGCTACCAGGCCATTCATGGTGGCGCGTACTACGTTATTTGGATTATTGGAGCCGATACACTTGGCTAGCACATCCTGAACCCCGGCCATCTCCAGCACAGCCCGCATGGCACCCCCAGCAATCACGCCGGTACCTTCTGATGCTGGCTGCATGAACACCTTGGCCGCACCATGACGAGCAGTAACGATATGCTGCAAGGTGCCATTGCTGATTGTAACTTGCTTTATATTCCTGCGCGCCTTTTCCATTGCCTTGGCAATCGCTGCGGGCACCTCACGAGCCTTACCTGTGCCGACGCCTACTTTACCCTGACCGTCACCAACCACAGCCAATGCGCTGAATGTAAACTGCCGACCACCTTTGACAGTCTTGGCTACACGATTGACGGTAATGAGTTTTTCATTCATACCATCAGTACTTGGTGTTACATCAAATCCAGCCATAATTTAACCTTTAGAAATTAAGACCATGCTCACGCGCAGCATCTGCCAACGCCTTGATGCGGCCATGGTATTTAAAGCCAGCACGATCAAAGGCGACCTGAGTTACACCAGCTGCCTTGGCCTTTTCAGCCACAGCCTTACCCACCGCTGCTGCGGCCGTCACATTGCCAGTCATGCCTAGGCCTGCTTTTATATCAGCCTGCAAGGTTGACGCGGCAGCAATGACTTTCGAACCGTCTGGCGAGATAATCTGCGCATATATATGGCGTGGTGAGCGATGAATGCAGAGGCGATAAGCCCCCATTTCGCGAATCTTGGCTCGCGTACGCAAGGCACGGCGCAAACGAGAAGTTTTTTTGTCTTTCATGTCTTATGGCTCTACTTCTTCTTGGCTTCTTTACGAATAATCTTCTCATTCGCATATTTGATGCCCTTGCCTTTATAGGGCTCGGGCGGGCGATAGGCGCGAATATTTGCCGCAACCTGTCCTACCTTTTGCTTGTCAGAACCTTTGACCACCACCTCAGTCTGGGTTGGCGTCTCAATAGTAATACCGTCTGGCACAGCAAATTCGACCGGGTGTGAAAACCCCAAGGTTAAATTCAACATCTTACCCTGAACCTGTGCGCGATAACCTACGCCAGCCAGCTCAAGCTTTCGCTCAAACCCCTCAGTCAAGCCATGAAAGATATTGGCGACCAGGGCGCGAGTAGTACCTACCATGGCAAGAGTATGTGGCGTCTGAGTCTGTGGGCTGAACAGCAGCTTGTCATCTTCCATCTTTATGGCAACATCAGCGCGGACAGTATGTGCAACGTCGCTCTTGCCACTTTTGATATTGAGGATCTGCCCTTCAACCGCGACCTGCACACCAGCAGGGATCATCACGGGATTAAGAATTCTTGACATCTCACGCTACCTTTATGCGACGACACACAGGACTTCGCCGCCATAGCCTGCCTTGCGGGCAGCACGATCGGCCATCAATCCTGCGGAAGTAGAAATAATTGCGATACCCAGGCCACCGCGCACCTTTGGTAATTCGTTTTTGTTTTTGTATTGTCGCAACCCAGGGCGACTTACACGATGCAGCTTTTCAATTACAGGCTTATCCTGGTAATACTTAAGCACCAGTGTCAATACAGGTTTGCCATTCGAGAAATCGACTGTGTAGTCTGTAATATAGCCCTCATCCTTCAACAAGCTGGCGATATTCACCTTGAGCTTGGAGGATGGCATAGAAACATCTTTTTTTCGCACCGCCAGTGCATTACGCGTGCGCGTCAGCATATCAGCGATTGGATCAGTCATACTCATTGCATCGATATCCTTTGTTTAGTTATTACCAGCTCGCCTTACGCAGGCCAGGTACATCGCCACGCATGGTGGCTTCACGAAGCTTGTTACGAGCCAGGCCGAACTTACGGTAGTTGCCACGTGGCCTACCTGTCAGAGCGCAGCGATTACGTTGACGCACCGGACTTGAGTCACGCGGAAGTTTTTGTAATTGAACCTGTAGAGTTTCACGCTCGTCGTAGCTCAATTCCTGATTTTTCAGCTTTTGCTTGATGTCAGCACGCTTGCTGGCATACTTGGCTACCAGCTTGGTGCGCTTCTGTTCGCGCATTTGCATGGAGATCTTGGACATAACTCAGAATTCTCAAGCCTTGAATGGGAAATTAAAGGCACGCAGTAGTGCACGGCCATCTTCATCGGTATTTGCCGAAGTGGTAATCGTGATATCCATTCCGCGAAGGGTATCAATCTTGTCGTAGTCAATTTCTGGAAAAACAATCTGCTCCTTAATGCCCATGCTATAGTTGCCTTGGCCATCAAAAGCCTTCGCGCTCAAACCGCGGAAGTCTCGCATACGCGGGATCGCGATAGAGATCAGTCGATCCAGGAATTCATACATACGGTCACCACGCAAGGTAACCTTGCAGCCAATTGGCCAACCCTCGCGAATCTTGAAACCAGCTACTGATTTGCGCGCCTTGGTAGTGATAGGTTTCTGACCTGCGATTTTGGTCATATCGGCCAAGGCATGCTCAAGAATTTTTTTATCGACAGCAGCCTCACCCACACCCATATTCAAGGTGATTTTAGTGATACGTGGCACCTGCATGACATTCGTGTAGTCGCGCTCGTTCATCAGCTGCGACACAACCTTTTCTTTATAAAACTGCTTCAGTCTTGCCATTATTGCCTACCTGACTTATGCGTCAATAACTTCGCCATTGGACTTGAAGTATCGCACCTTGCGACCATCCTCAAGAACCTTGAACCCTACACGATCAGCCTTGCCTGTTACCTCGTTGAAAAGGGCAACATTAGATACATGTATGGACGCTTCTTTTTCAACTATACCGCCAGGCATTCCAGACATTGGATTTGGCTTTTGGTGTTTTTTAACTAAATTTACACCATCAACTAATACCCTGTCCGTAGCCAATGTACGCAGCACTCTCCCCCGGCGGCCTTTATCACGACCAGCCAGCACGACAATCTCATCGTTTTTCTTAATCTTACGCATCTTTATTTACTCTCTGCCTTACAGCACCTCAGGTGCCAACGAGACAATTTTCATGAATTTTTCGCCGCGTAACTCACGAGTTACCGGGCCAAATATACGAGTACCAATTGGTTCAAGTTTGTTATTCAGTAATACTGCGGCATTACCATCGAAGCGGATCAAGGAGCCGTCTGCACGACGTACACCCTTGGCGGTACGCACGACAACGGCGTTGTATACTTCCCCTTTCTTCACCTTGCCACGGGGAATTGCTTCCTTGATACTCACCTTAATCACATCACCTATTGATGCATAACGGCGATGTGAGCCACCTAAAACCTTGATGCACTGGACTACGCGAGCACCACTGTTATCTGCTGCGGCCAGCTTGGTTTGCATCTGTATCATGATAGACTCTCCACACAAACACCCTGAATGAGAAGCAAGGGGGCGGCATCATACCACCAAATATTGCCAAGCCCAAATATTTCTTCAGGCCGGAACCATCTTCTCACTCGATGTCTATTTGTCAGTTAGCTTGTTAGCTGGATTTTTCTACGACCGTAACAAGGCGCCATGCCTTGCTTTTGGAAATCGGGCGACAAGATTCTATAGTAACCACATCACCTTCCTGGCATTCATTCTGCTCATCATGGACCTGCAGCTTGGTGGAACGCTTTATATACTTGCCATATATCGGGTGTTTGACATGCCGCTCGATCATGACAGTAACTGTCTTGTCCATTTTGTTGCTGGTGACGCGACCAGTCAAGGTGCGTGTCAACTTGGTTTTTTCGCTCATTCTGCCTTACCTGCTTTCTGTTCCAGAACGGTCTTTACCCTGGCAATATCACGACGCACTGACTTAATGCGATGCGGCTGTGATAGCTGGCCCGTGCCCTTCTGCATGCGCAGATTGAATTGCTCACGTAGCAGGTTGAGCAGCTCTTGATTCAGCTCCCCAACATCTTTTTGTCTCAAATCGTTTGCTTTCATCACAGCACCGTACGTATTACAAATACAGTTTTCATGGGTAGCTTGGCAGCAGCCAGGCGAAATGCCTCGCGTGCAATATCTTCTCCTACCCCTTCCATTTCATAGAGCATTTTACCAGGCTGGATCTGTGCAACCCAATACTCCACGTTACCCTTACCACTGCCCATACGCACTTCCAGTGGCTTTTTGGTGATTGGTTTGTCAGGGAATACGCGGATCCAAATCTTGCCACCACGCTTGACGTGGCGGGTCATTGCACGTCTTGCAGCCTCGATCTGTCGTGCGGTCAAACGGCCACGCTCAGCACTCTTGAGACCAAACTCACCAAAACTGACCTTGTTGCCACTATTGGCCAGACCGCGATTGCGACCCTTATGTTGTTTGCGAAATTTTGTACGTTTTGGCTGAAGCATCTTGCCTACTCCTCAATTCAATTAGCCGTAGGCTTTTCTGCTACGGCACTGGCTGCCTCACCACGATCGAATACTTCACCTTTGAAGATCCAGACCTTTACACCAATAACACCGTAAGTGGTATGCGCTTCAGCAACCCCGTAATCAATATCAGCACGCAATGTGTGCAGGGGCACACGGCCTTCACGTACCCATTCACTACGAGCAATTTCTGCACCGTTTAGGCGACCAGCAACATTTATACGAATACCTTGTGCCCCCAGGCGCATGGTGTTCTGAACCGCGCGTTTCATCGCGCGACGAAACATAATGCGACGCTCCAGCTGCTGGGCAATGCTCTGTGCCACCAAAGTTGCATCCAGTTCAGGCTTACGAACTTCCTCAATATTGATGTGCGCTGGCACTTTCATCATCGTAGAAACTTCCCGGCGCAAACGCTCGATATCCTCGCCCTTCTTGCCAATTACCAAACCAGGGCGCGCCGTATGAATGGTGATATGAGCATTGCGCGCAGGGCGCTCGATCTGGATGCGGCTAATAGAGGCCTGCGCCAACTTTTTTTGCAGGAATTCACGTACTTTGAGATCCATCTGCAAAAATTGTGGATAGGTCTTGCTATCCGCATACCACTTGGAGGACCAGTCCTTGGTAATCCCAAGGCGTATTCCAATTGGATGAACTTTTTGTCCCATTGCAGCCTCTCTGTTACTTTTCCGCAACCAGCACGGTAATGTGACTGGTACGTTTCATGATCCGGTTACCACGCCCTTTGGCACGTGCCTGCATGCGCTTCAGCACCGGGCCTTCATCAACGAAGACCTTCGCGACCTTCAGCTCATCAATATCGGCGCCATCATTATGCTCGGCGTTGGCAATTGCTGACTCAAGAACTTTTTTCACCAGACTGGCAGCCTTTTTCTGACTGAAGCTCAGGGTCTGCAGTGCTCGCTCTACCGGCATGCCACGTATCAGATCAGCGATCAGTCGGCACTTTTGCGGCGAAATACGCGCGTAGCGTAATTTTGCGGCCACTTCCATCTTCATCTACCTCTTATCTCTTTGCCTTTTTATCGGCGACATGGCCACGAAAGGTGCGGGTTGGTGCAAACTCACCTAACTTATGACCTACCATGTTATCAGTCACCATTACAGGCACATGTTGACGGCCATTGTGTATGGCAATCGTCAAGCCCACCATATCCGGCAGAATCATTGAGCGGCGCGACCAGGTCTTGATTGGTCTTTTAATGTTACTGGCAACCGTTTGTTCGACTTTTTTGGCTAAATGATGATCGACAAACGGGCCTTTTTTTACTGAACGTGGCATCTATCAGACCTCACCCATTACTTCTGTTTACGACGGTGCACAATCATCTTATCAGTGCGTCTATTACTGCGAGTCTTATAACCCTTGGTCGGCACACCCCAGGGTGTTGTTGGGTGCAGCCCGAAGGTACGGCCTTCGCCGCCACCATGTGGATGGTCAACCGGGTTCATTGCCGTGCCACGTACCGTTGGACGAATACCAATCCAACGCTTGGCTCCTGCCTTGCCAAATTTTTGTAGGCTGTGCTCACTGTTACCAACCTCACCGATCACAGCACGACATTCCGCATGCACCTTGCGTATCTCGCCTGAACGCAGGCGCAGGCTGACATGATTGCCCTCACGGGCAATCAATTGTACAGAAGCTCCAGCGGAGCGCGCCAACTGCGCGCCTTTGCCAATCTTCATCTCTATACAATGAACCGTGGTGCCTACAGGGATATTCAAGAGCGGCAGGCAATTGCCAGCTTTAATTGGGGCATTAATGCCCGACATAACCTCATCACCAGCAACCATGCCTTTCGGCGCGATGATATAGCGACGTTCTCCATCTGCGTATTTAATCAAGGCAATATGCGCTGTACGGTTTGGATCATATTCCAGACGTTCTACAATACCCGGCACTCCATCTTTATTACGCTTGAAATCCACCATGCGATAGTGCTGTTTATGACCACCACCCTGATGGCGCACAGTGATCCGCCCTGAATGATTACGACCACCTTGCTTACTCTTTTTGTCGAGCAGTGGCGCATGAGGAGCACCCTTATGGAGCTCAGCACTCACCGACTTGACGACAAAACGACGTCCAGCTGAGGTTGGTTTTAGTTTGACTATAGCCATTTTAGAGGTCCTTCAAACCTTATGCTCCACTCATAAAGGAGATCTCTTGACCTTCCTTCAGAGTGACATATGCTTTTTTCCAGTCACTGCGTTGACCGATTCTCTGGCCTACACGCTTGCTCTTGCCCTTGACTGTACTCACGCGTATTGCATCGACATTGACCGTAAACAATTGCTCTACAGCCGCCTTGATTTCCGGCTTGGTGGCATCACGCAAGACACGGAACACATACTGGTTGTTGCTATCAGCAATCAGGCTGCTTTTTTCTGATAGATGTGGGGCAAGCAGTACCTTCAACAAACGCTCCTGATTCATGCCAGCATCTCCTCTATCTGCTTCAATGCAGGCACCGTCATGAGTACCTTTTCAAATCCGACCAAACTTACTGGATCGACATGGCGAGCCATACATACTTCTATGCCATGCAGATTGCGCGCAGAGAGGTAGAGGTTGTCGCCAAGTTCATCGGTAACGATAAGCGCATTGCTTAGCCCCATGGTTTTCAGCTTTTCAACTAGTTGCCTGGTCTTCGGTGCATCCACCTCGAAGTTGTCCACTACTATCAAACGTTCCTGTCGCAGCAGCTCCGACATAATCGAGCGCAATGCAGAACGATACATCTTTTTGTTGACTTTTTGACTAAAGTCACGCGGCTTGGCCGCAAAGGTAATACCGCCACCACGCCACAATGGACTTGAGGTCATTCCAGCACGCGCCCGCCCAGTACCTTTTTGCTTCCAGGGCTTAGCAGTGCTATGACGCACTTGCGCACGAGTCTTTTGCGCCTTGGTACCAGCTCGGCCAGCGGCCATGTATGCCGTGACCACTTGATGAATCAGGGCTTCATTGAAGTCTTGACCAAACATTAATTCAGACACTTCAACCGACTTGGTTGATGCGTTGCCACTCGGTGTTGTCAACTTGATTTCCATCTCTCCCCCTTAAGCCTTCACACTGGGGCGGACAAGAACATCAGCGCCGCGCGGACCAGGTACCGCACCCTTGATCAGTAAAAGATTACGCTCTGCGTCTACACGTACAACTTGCAGGTTTTGCATCGTGCGACGAACGTTACCCATATGACCAGTCATTTTCTTGCCCTTGAATACGCGGCCTGGGGTCTGATTCTGACCTGTAGAACCAGGCACACGATGAGAGCGTGAATTGCCGTGAGTGGCATCCTGCATACTGAAATGGTAACGTTTGACTGTACCCGCGTGGCCCTTGCCGATAGTGGTTCCGCTTACATCCACAGCCTGCCCGACAGTGAACATATCCACCTTCAGTTCACTGCCAAGAGCCAAATCTTCGCCTTCATCTGCGGCCAGACGAAACTCGGTAAGCGTACGACCAGCTTCAACACCAGCAGCGGCAAAGTGACTTGCCATGGGCTTGGTAACACGCACGGCACGGCGCGTTCCAGCAGTTAGCTGGACAGCACGATAGCCATCTGTTGCCAGGGATTTTATCTGGGTGACGCGATTGGGCTCAACCTCGATCACGGTAACCGGAATGCTGACACCGTCTTCTGTAAAAATACGGGTCATACCGGCCTTACGTCCGATAACACCAATAGTCATTATTATAACCTCTATCTGTGCCGATTGCGATTGACCGGCACCTGTTTTTAGTCATGGTAGCCAGCCTGGCGCTGACTTACCACATATCAGTTCAATTTGAGTTGCACGTCTACGCCTGCAGCCAGATCCAGCTTCATCAAGGCGTCGACTGTTTTATCAGTTGGATCATGAATTTCCATCATCCGCTTATGTGTGCGCAGTTCATACTGGTCGCGAGCGTCCTTGTTGACATGCGGTGAAATCAGCACAGTAAAGCGCTCAATTTTTGTCGGCAATGGTACTGGGCCCTTGACACGGGCCCCGGTACGTTTTGCAGTATCAACAATTTCCCTGGCGGATTGATCAATCAAACGATGATCAAAAGCCTTCAGACGAATGCGTATCTTTTGATTAGCCATATTATTTACTCGATGACCTTGGCGACGACACCTGCGCCAACGGTACGACCACCTTCACGAATTGCAAAGCGCAGGCCTTCTTCCATGGCAATCGGAGCAATCAATGAAACCTTCATATTAACATTGTCGCCAGGCATTACCATTTCTATGCCTTCTGGCAGGTCGCATGCACCGGTTACGTCCGTGGTACGGAAGTAAAACTGTGGGCGATAGCCATTGAAGAATGGGGTATGACGACCACCTTCGTCCTTGGACAAAACATAAACTTCCGCCTCGAACTTGGTGTGTGGCTTGATGCTGCCTGCCTTGCAAAGTACCTGACCACGCTCGACATCGTCGCGTTTGGTGCCGCGCAGCAATACGCCTACGTTGTCACCAGCCTGGCCTTGATCCAGTAGCTTGCGGAACATCTCTACTCCGGTAACCGTGGTCTTGGCGGTATCGCGGATACCTACAATTTCAACTTCCTCACCGACCTTGACGATGCCACGCTCGATGCGGCCGGTAACTACGGTACCGCGACCGGAGATGGAAAAGACGTCTTCTATAGGCATCAGAAAGGCGCCATCAATTGCACGCTCCGGCTCGGGAATGTAGCTGTCCAGGGCAGCAACCAGTTTGTCAATCGCTGGCGTGCCAATGTCAGAGGTATCGCCTTCCAGCGCCTTCAGCGCCGAACCAATGATGATAGGGGTATCATCGCCTGGGAAATCGTACATGGAAAGCAAATCACGCACTTCCATTTCAACCAGTTCCAGCAACTCAGGATCATCCACCATATCGGCCTTGTTCATGAAGACAACAATGTAGGGCACGCCTACCTGTCGGGCAAGAAGGATGTGCTCGCGAGTCTGTGGCATTGGGCCGTCGGCCGCTGATACTACCAAAATCGCTCCATCCATCTGCGCTGCGCCTGTGATCATGTTCTTTACGTAGTCAGCATGACCTGGGCAGTCAACGTGGGCGTAATGACGATTTTCAGATTCATACTCCACATGTGAGGTGGAGATCGTGATACCACGCGCCTTTTCTTCAGGCGCCGCGTCTATCTGATCGTAGCCTTTCGAATCACCACCAAATTTCTTCGCCTGGGTTACTGTCAGCGCCGCCGTCAGTGTCGTCTTGCCGTGGTCTACGTGACCAATCGTGCCGACGTTTACGTGTGGCTTCTTACGCTCGAATTTTTCCTTGGACACGTCTGTTACCCTCTATAACTAAATGCTGTTTCAAAAAAATTCATCAGGCGGATTTTTTAATAACCGCCTCGGTTACATTGGCCGGAGCTTCATGGTATTTCTTAAATACCATTGAGTACGTTGCGCGTCCCTGTGTCTGTGAGCGCAACGATGTAGCATAACCAAACATCTCGGAGAGCGGTACCTCTGCGCGTAAAAGCTTGACGCCAGCATTATCATCCATGCCAAGAATAAGCCCACGACGACGGTTCAAATCGCCCATCACATCACCCATGTATTCTTCAGGCGTCTCAACTTCCACGCTCATTATTGGCTCAAGCAGTACTGCACCAGCCTTCAGAGCGCCTTCCTTGAAGCCCATTGAGCCGGCAATCTTAAACGCCATCTCATTTGAGTCAACATCATGATAGGAGCCATCGAACAGGGTAACTTTGACATCAACTACAGGATAACCGGCAACTACACCGTTCTTCATCTGCTCCTGGATGCCCTTATCAACTGCCGGGATGTATTCCTTTGGCACCACACCGCCGACGATTGCGTTGGCAAACTCATAGCCTTCACCTGGTTCCCTGGGTTCGAGCTTCAGCCAGACATGGCCATATTGACCACGACCGCCTGACTGACGAACAAACTTGCCTTCCTGCTCAACCATTTTGCGGATGGTTTCGCGGTATGCCACCTGTGGTGCGCCAATATTTGCTTCAACCTTGAATTCACGCTTAAGGCGGTCGACGATAATTTCCAGATGCAGCTCGCCCATGCCGGAAATGATAGTCTGGCCTGATTCTTCATCGATACGCACACGGAAAGACGGGTCTTCCTGAGCCAGCTTATTCAGAGCCATGCCCATTTTTTCTTGATCATTCTTGGTCTTGGGCTCTACGGCAATGGATATCACAGGATCCGGGAACTCCATCTTTTCCAGAATAACTGGCTGGTCTATAGCAGAGAGGGTAGCTCCTGTCCCTACATCTTTCAGGCCAACACAGGATGCAATATCACCGGCACGAACTTCCTTCAACTCCTCGCGCTGATTGGCATGCATCTGCAGGATACGCCCTATGCGCTCCTTGCCACCATTTTGTGAGTTGTACACCGTATCACCCGAAGACATTATGCCCGAATAAACACGTACAAAGGTCAATGTGCCGACAAAAGGATCGGTCATAACTTTAAAAGCCAGTGCAGAGAATGGCTCATCATCGCCTGAATGACGCTCAACCTGTTCGCCACTATTGGCATCGATGCCCTTGATGGCGGGGACGTCTGGTGGCGCTGGTAAATATTCAATCACAGCATCAAGCATTGCCTGGACGCCCTTGTTTTTGAAGGCGGAGCCACAGAGCATAGGGAAGATTTCCAGGTTTATGGTGCGCTTGCGCAGCGCCTGTTTTATTTCATCTTCAGAGAGCTCGCCGCCTTCGAGGTATTTCTCCATTAAATCTTCAGACGCCTCAGCAGCAGCCTCAACCATCTTCTCACGCCATTCCTGGGCTGTTGCCACTAGATCAGCGGGGATTTCGCCATAGGTGAAGGTAATACCATTATCTTCTTCATTCCAAATAATGGACTTCATCTTTACCAGATCAACAACGCCCCTGAAATTATCCTCAGCACCAATCGGGATCTGAATGGGAACCGGGTTTGCCCGCAGACGCTCTTTCATCTGACGTACAACCTTAAAGAAATCTGCGCCAGCGCGGTCCATCTTATTGACGAATGCGATGCGCGGAACATGGTACTTAGTGGCCTGGCGCCAGACAGTTTCAGACTGCGGCTGCACGCCACCCACTGCACAATACACCATGCAGGCACCATCAAGCACACGCATTGAGCGCTCAACCTCGATGGTAAAATCCACATGCCCTGGGGTGTCTATAACATTGATGCGATGCTCGGGAAACTGTTTTGACATCCCATGCCAAAAACAGGTGGTCGCTGCAGAAGTAATGGTAATACCACGCTCCTGCTCCTGCTCCATCCAGTCCATCGTCGCCGCGCCATCATGCACCTCACCAATCTTGTGACTAACTCCGGTGTAGAAGAGAATGCGCTCACTTGTAGTGGTCTTGCCAGCGTCGATATGTGCAGAAATACCGATATTACGGTAGCGCGTGATGGGGGTGGTACGAGCCACAGTCAATTCCTCTTTAATACTTCCAGTTACCAGCGATAGTGCGCAAAGGCCTTGTTGGCCTCGGCCATACGATGGGTGTCTTCACGTTTTTTTACTGCCGAACCCTTTTGCTCATAAGCATCCATGACCTCACCAGCGAGGCGCAGACCCATGGACTTCTCCCCGCGCTTGCGCGCGGCGTCAACGAGCCAACGCATGGCCAGGGCAGTCCCACGCTCATTACGAACTTCAACCGGAACCTGGTAGGTCGCGCCACCAACTCGGCGGGATTTGACTTCCACCATTGGACGAATATTGTTCAGCGCCTTTTCAAACATTTCCAGCGGCTCATTGCTTTTGCCCTTTTCGGCAACGCGATCCAGCGCACCGTACACAATCTTTTCAGCGACAGCCTTCTTGCCATTCAACATAAGGATGTTGATGAAACGGGAAAGCATTTTGCTGCCATACTTTGGTTCTGGCAACACATCCCGCTTAGCGGCACTCGTTCTTCTTGACATGACCTATAATTCCTTGCGCAATTAAGATTTTGGTCGCTTGGCGCCATATTTGGAGCGCCCTTGCTTGCGATCCTTGACACCTGAGGTATCCAAACTGCCACGTACCGTGTGGTAGCGTACGCCAGGCAAATCCTTGACACGACCACCGCGAATAAGCACCACAGAGTGCTCTTGTAAATTGTGGCCTTCGCCACCGATGTATGTCGCCACTTCAAAGCCATTGGTCAGACGCACACGGGCAACCTTACGCAAGGCCGAGTTAGGCTTCTTTGGCGTGGTGGTATACACGCGCGTACATACGCCACGCTTCTGTGGGCACTGTTCCAGTGCAGGAACCTTGCTTTTTTCTACCTGACGTACGCGTGGTTTGCGTACCAATTGGTTTATCGTCGCCATTTATCTCTTCGACTCCAGCCAAAACAAACAACAGATCGGAAAACACCGACCTGCGAAAAAGAAGCGGGATTGTAAGGAGCAGCCACCGCCATGTCAAGAGCAACCCCACATGATTTATTGCTCAGCACTCTCGGTTTCTGATGATTTTGTTGTTTCTATCACCAACTCCGCAATTTCTCCACTGCTCATATGCCGCCTGCGACGACGTTCAGTATGATAGGCCAAGCCTGTACCAGCAGGGATCAAACGACCAACAATAACGTTTTCTTTCAGACCACGCAGGTCATCAACTTTGCCAGTTACTGCGGCATCAGTGAGCACGCGAGTAGTTTCCTGGAAAGAAGCCGCTGAAATAAAGGACTCTGTCGATAGTGATGCCTTGGTAATACCCAGCAGATCACGCCCATAGGTAGCAGGTAATTTGCCTTCTGCCAGCACTGCCTCATTCTCTTCCTGCAGGCGTGCCAGTTCAACCTGCTCACCTGACAGGAATTTGGTGTCACCACTTTCCTTGATAGTCACCTTGCGCAACATTTGCCGAACAATGACTTCGATATGCTTGTCATTGATCTTCACACCTTGCAGCCGGTAGACATCCTGTACTTCATTGATAATGTAGTTAGCCAATGCCTCAACGCCTTGCAAACGCAAAATATCATGCGGCGTCAACTCGCCTTCAACCAGAACCTCGCCTTTCTCAATGAACTCGCCTTCAAAGACTGTGACATGACGCCACTTAGGTATTAGCTCCTCGTATGATTCACCACCATCATTCGGGGTAATAATGAGACGCTGCTTACTTTTGGTCTCTTTACCAAAAGTCAGTATGCCGGAGATTTCTGCCAGGATAGCAGGCTCTTTTGGTTTGCGCGCCTCGAACAAATCGGCGACACGTGGCAAGCCACCAGTGATATCACGGGTCTTGGATGATTCCTGCGGAATACGAGCCACGACATCACCCACACCAACCATAGTGCCGTCCTCAAGATTGATGATGGCCCCTGTTGGGAGGAAATAATTAGCTGGCAGATCGGTTCCGGGTATCATGACATCATGGCCTTTATCATCCACCAATTTAACGATGGGCCGCAGCTCCTTACCTGCTACGCCGCGCTGTTTCGGATCGGTGATGACCAGGCTGGACAAGCCGGTTACCTCATCAGTATGTCGATTGATGGTGACACCATCGATAAAGTCGATAAACCGGACATGTCCTGCAATTTCTGTAATAACTGGATGTGTATGCGGGTCCCATTTAGCCACTACCTGACCACCCTTGACGGCTTCTCCGTCACTCACACTCAAGGCGGCACCGTAAGGTAGCTTATAGCGCTCCCTCTCTCTGCCACTATCATCCAATACGGTTAGCTCACCGGAGCGGGATACAGCGATGTGATTACCCGATGCAGCATGCTGCACTAACTTGATGTTGTACAGCCTCACTGTGCCGTTATTCTTAACGGTGATGTTGTTTACCGCTGCCGCACGCGATGCGGCGCCACCAATATGGAAGGTGCGCATGGTGAGCTGAGTGCCAGGTTCGCCGATGGACTGCGCGGCAATGACACCCACCGCCTCACCCACATTGGCGCGATGACCACGCGCCAGATCGCGGCCATAGCAGGCAGCACAGACGCCATAGCGACTCTCACAGGTGATCGGCGAACGCACATATAGTTGGTCGACCGATAATTTCTCCAGCTGCGCAACCCAATGCTCATCCAGCAATGTACCGCGCGGAATGGCCACTTCCTCACCACCAATCTCAATCACGTCTTCGGCCGTGACGCGGCCAAGCACACGTTCACGTAATGGCTCAAGCACATCACCACCTTCGATCAACGACTGCATGGTGATACCTTGCATGGTGCCACAATCCTCTTCGGTCACCACCAAATCCTGCGCAACATCAACCAGACGACGAGTAAGGTATCCTGAGTTGGCCGTCTTCAAGGCGGTATCCGCCAGACCCTTGCGCGCGCCGTGCGTGGAGATAAAATATTGCAAAACCGACAAGCCTTCACGGAAGGTGGCCGTAATAGGGGTTTCGATAATGGAACCATCAGGCTTGGCCATCAGACCGCGCATACCCGCCAACTGACGAATCTGGGCGGCACTACCACGTGCGCCTGAGTCAGCCATCATGTACACGGAGTTGAATGAGGGCTGGCGCACTGTCTCACCCTTGGCGTTCACAACCTCTTCGGTACCCAGCTTGTCCATCATCGCCTTGGCCACCTGATCATTGGTGCGCGACCATATGTCCACGACCTTGTTATAACGCTCGCCGTTGGTTACCAGACCAGATGTGTACTGATTTTCAATTTCCTTCACTTCGGCCTCGGCACGAGCCAGAATGCTTGGCTTCTCGTCTGGAATAACCATGTCTTCCAGACCAAATGAAATGCCGGATTTTGTGGCATAACGAAAACCTGTATACATCAACTGATCGGCGAAAATCACCGTATCTTTCAGGCCTAAACGACGATAACAGGCATTGATTAACTGTGAAATTGCCTTCTTTGCCAGCGGACGGTCGATCAGCTCAAAAGGCAAGCCGTGAGGTACCACATCAAACAACAACGCACGGCCAACCGTAGTAGCCTTGAGGCTTACTGTGTCCCGCAATTCACCGTCATCATCTGCCAGAAACTCGTGAATGCGCACCTTGACACGACTTTGCAACTCGACGCTGCCTGCTTCATAGGCACGCAACACCTCGGCAGTATCAGCGAATACCATACCTTCGCCCTTACCATTGACGCGGTCACGGGTCATGTAATAAAGCCCCAGCACCACATCTTGCGATGGCACAATGATAGGCTCGCCGTTGGCTGGAGAGAGGATGTTATTGGTTGACATCATCAAGGCGCGCGTCTCCAACTGCGCCTCCAGCGACAAGGGCACGTGCACAGCCATCTGGTCACCGTCAAAGTCGGCATTGAAGGCAGCACAAACCAAAGGATGCAACTGAATTGCCTTGCCTTCAATCAATACTGGTTCAAAGGCCTGGATACCCAAACGATGCAGGGTAGGTGCGCGATTCAGCAATACCGGATGCTCACGAATCACCTCCGCGAGGATATCCCACACCTCGGCACCTTCACGCTCAACGGCCTTCTTTGCCGCCTTGATGGTGGTGGCCAGACCACGATGTTCCAGCTTGGCAAAAATAAATGGCTTGAACAGCTCCAGCGCCATTTTCTTGGGCAGGCCGCATTGATGCAGCCGTAGGGCAGGGCCAACCACGATGACCGAGCGACCAGAATAATCGACACGCTTGCCCAACAGGTTCTGACGGAAACGCCCCTGCTTGCCCTTGATCATATCAGCCAGTGACTTGAGTGGACGTTTATTTGAGCCGGTGATGGCGCGGCCACGGCGTCCATTATCCATCAAGGCATCGACGGACTCCTGTAACATGCGCTTTTCATTGCGCACAATAATATCAGGCGCGGCCAAATCCAGTAGTCGCTTTAGGCGATTGTTGCGATTGATTACGCGGCGATAGAGATCATTCAGATCAGAGGTTGCAAACCGGCCTCCCTCCAGCGGCACCAATGGGCGCAGTTCTGGTGGCAGGACCGGCAACACGGTCATCACCATCCACTCCGGCTTGTTGCCAGACTCAATAAACGCCTCGATCAACTTCAGACGTTTGGTGTATTTCTTCAGTTTTGTTTCTGAATTTGTTGTCGGCAACTCTTCACGAATTCTGGTTGCCTCGGCCTGTAAATCCATGCCACGCAACAACTCATAAATCGCCTCTGCACCCATCCGTGCATCGAACTCATCGCCATATTCTTCGATGGCATCCAGGTAGGCCTCATCGGTCAGTAGTTGACCGCGCTCAAGCTGGGTCATACCAGGCTCAATGACAACAAACCCTTCAAAGTAAAGCACTCGCTCGATATCACGCAGCGTCATATCAAGCAGCAGTCCCATACGTGATGGCAGGCTCTTCAAAAACCAGATATGTGCAACCGGACTGGCAAGTGCGATATGCCCCATGCGCTCACGACGCACCTTGGTCAAGGTCACCTCGACGCCACACTTTTCACAGATGACACCACGGTGCTTGAGGCGTTTGTACTTGCCACACAGGCACTCATAATCCTTCACTGGACCAAAGATCTTGGCGCAGAAAAGACCATCGCGCTCCGGCTTGAAGGTACGATAATTAATGGTTTCTGGCTTCTTTACCTCACCATACGACCAGGAGCGAATCTTGTCTGGTGACGCCAAGCCAATACGAATTGCGTCAAAGTCTTCAATCGGGCCTTGCTGCTTTAGAAGATGCAGAAGATCTTTCACTATCTCTCTCCTTAATTGTCCGTCATTTACTGTTCTACAGGGCCCGCCATCAACGGTGGGCACGGCGCATGGCGGACTAGTCTTGTTCCAGCTCGATATCTATGCCCAAGGCACGGATCTCTTTAATCAACACATTGAAGGATTCCGGCATGCCGGCCTCCATACGATGGTCGCCGTCTACGATATTCTTGTACATCTTGGTACGCCCATTCACATCGTCTGATTTGACCGTGAGCATCTCCTGCAGGGTATAGGCGGCGCCATAGGCTTCTAGCGCCCACACCTCCATTTCACCGAAGCGTTGCCCACCAAACTGTGCCTTACCACCCAACGGTTGCTGGGTTACCAGACTGTATGGGCCGGTGGAGCGCGCATGCATCTTGTCATCTACCAGATGGTTCAGCTTGAGCATGTACATATGGCCTACGGTGATCTTGCGATCAAATGCATCGCCTGTACGACCATCGTAGAGATAGGTCTGCCCTGACTCTGGCAAGCCAGCCAGACGCAACATCTGGCGGATCTCATCTTCATGCACGCCATCAAAGACCGGCGTTGCCATAGGCACGCCATTCTTGAGGTTCTTGCATAACGTCAGGATTTCTTCATCACTTAGGCTATCCAGATTTTCCTTTTTGCCATTGGCATTGTAGATTTGATCAAGCAGCTTACGCAGCTCAGTAATTTTGGCCTTGGCCTCAAGCATCTGGCCAATTTTCAAGCCCAAGCCACGGGCGGCCCAACCAAGATGAGTCTCCAGCACCTGACCAACATTCATACGTGAGGGTACGCCCAACGGATTCAAGACTATATCTACCGGCGTACCGTCAGCCATGAATGGCATGTCTTCCACCGGCACGATCATCGAGATAACACCCTTGTTACCGTGGCGGCCAGCCATCTTGTCACCAGGCTGAATCCTGCGTTTCACCGCCAGATAAACCTTGACCATTTTCAACACGCCCGGAGCCAGATCATCACCCTGGGTCAGCTTGCGCTTCTTGTCTTCAAACTGCTCTTCAAAATCCTTGCGCAACTGCTTGATTTGTTCGCTTACCAGCTCCAACTGATGATTCGCATCTTCATCTTTCAGACGAATCTCAAACCATTTTTCCGTCGACAGCTCAGCAAGATAGGTCTTGGATATTTTGTCACCGGTCTTCAGCTTGTTAGGTCCACCAGCAGCCACCTTGCCAATCAGCATCTTCTCGACACGCTGGAAAATATCGTTTTCCATGATGCGACGCTGATCCATCAAGTCTTTACGCACCTGTGTCAGGCCATCTTCTTCAATAGCTTTGGCACGACTATCCTTCTCCAGACCATCGCGAGTAAAGACTTGCACATCTATTACCGTACCGTTCATGCCGGATGGCACACGCAGTGAGGTGTCCTTTACATCAGATGCCTTTTCGCCAAAGATTGCACGTAACAGTTTCTCTTCCGGGGTAAGCTGTGTTTCGCCCTTTGGCGTAACCTTACCTACAAGGATATCGCCTGAAGTTACTTCAGCACCTATATAAACTATCCCCGCCTCATCAAGCCGCGAAAGCGCGCCCTCGCTTACATTGGAAATATCTGCAGTAATTTCCTCAGAGCCAAGCTTGGTATCACGAGCCACACAGGTCAGCTCTTCGATATGGATAGTGGTGTAACGATCCTCTTCCACCACGCGCTCGGAAACCAGGATGGAGTCTTCGAAGTTGTAACCATTCCAAGGCATGAAGGCTACCAGCATATTTTGCCCCAGCGCCAACTCACCCATATCAGTAGCAGAACCATCTGCCAATACATCACCACGCACAATCACATCACCAACATTAACCAATGGGCGCTGATTTACGCAGGTATTCTGGTTGGAGCGGGTGTACTTGGTCAGGTTATAGATATCCACGCCCGACTCACCGGCTTCAGTCTCATTATCATTGACACGCACGACAATACGACCAGCATCAACAGAGTCGATCACACCACCACGACGGGCCACCACAGTAGTCCCTGAATCTATGGCCACGACTCGCTCCATGCCGGTTCCGACCAATGGTTTCTCCGGCCGCAAGGTCGGTACTGCCTGACGCTGCATGTTAGAACCCATCAATGCACGGTTCGCATCATCGTGCTCAAGAAACGGGATCAAGGAGGCCGCCACAGAAACGATCTGTTTGGGAGATACGTCCATGTAGTTCACCTTGTCAGCAGGTGACAGGGCAAATTCATTCATGTGTCGACATGAAACCAGATCATCTACCAGATTGCCTTTGGCGTCGATCGCCGCGTTGGCCTGGGCGATCACATATTCCCCCTCGTCAATGGCTGAGAGGAATTCATATTCATCCAGAACCTTGCCGTCCACTACCTTGCGATAAGGTGTTTCCAGAAAGCCATAATTATTCGGACGTGAGAATACCGCCAAGGAATTAATCAAGCCTATATTTGGCCCTTCCGGTGTCTCGATGGGGCAAAGGCGGCCATAATGAGTTGGGTGTACGTCACGCACCTCAAAACCTGCGCGCTCACGTGTCAGACCACCAGGGCCGAGCGCAGAAATACGCCGTTTGTGCGTGATTTCAGATAGAGGATTATTTTGATCCATGAATTGCGATAGCTGCGAGGAACCGAAAAATTCCTTGATTGCTGCCGAGACAGGCTTGGCATTTATCAGTTCCTGTGGCATCAACCCTTCAGATTCAGCCAGGGAAAGCCTCTCTCGCACTGCGCGCTCTACCCGCACCAGGCCAATACGAAACTGGTTTTCAGCCATTTCACCAACAGAGCGAATGCGACGATTACCAAGGTGGTCGATATCATCCACCACACCATTGCCATTACGAATATCGATCAGCACCTTGATGATATCGATAATATCTTCCTTGGTGAGCACAGCCGAGCCTTCCACTTCCTTGCGGCCGACGCGTCGATTGAACTTCATCCTGCCCACGGCTGATAGGTCATAGCGATCTTCGCTGAAGAACAGGCTTTTAAACAGATTTTCAGCAGATTCCTTGGTTGGTGGCTCACCTGGACGCATCATGCGGTAAATCTCTACCAGTGCTTCCAATGGCGTTCTGGTCGGATCGATGCGCAGCGTAGTGGAAATGAACGGGCCATGATCCAGGTCATTGGTAAAGAGTGTACGGAACGACTTAACCCCCGCCTCGCGTATCTTCTCCAGTAAGTCCACGGTCATCTCATCATTAGCCTGCGCGACCACCTCGCCTGTCAATGTGTCAATGACATCGTGCGCCAGGGCCTTGCCAACAACAAACTCAGGCGGCACATTCAGCACCTTGATCTCGGCCTTTGCCATTTCTCGTGCGTGGCGCGCAGTAATGCGACGACCAGCCTCAACCAGGACCTTGCCCTTGATGCTGATATCAAAATCAAATGTCTCGCCACGCAAACGCTCTGGCGTCAGTTCGACGGTCAGTCCTTCCTTGGTAAAGACAAAAGTATCGCTCTCGAAGAACAGTGCGAGAATTTCTTCATTGGTATAGCCCAGGGCATGTAACAGGATCGTTGCCGGCAGCTTGCGGCGACGATCGATGCGAACAAACACATTGTCCTTGGGGTCGAATTCAAGATCCAGCCAAGAGCCACGATATGGAATCACGCGGGCAGAGAAAAGCAGTTTGCCAGAGGAATGTGTCTTGCCTTTATCGTGTTCAAAGAAGACGCCTGGCGAACGGTGCAACTGCGAAACTATAACGCGCTCGGTACCATTGATAACAAATGTACCATTCTCGGTCATCAAAGGAAGCTCACCCATGTAAACTTCCTGTTCCTTGATGTCTTTTACTGGCTTGGTGCCTGCTGGTGCATCCTTGTCATAAATCACCAGGCGCAGTTTTACGCGCAAAGGTGCAGCGTAAGTCATACCGCGTAGTTGGCATTCCTTGACATCAAAGACTGGATGACCAAGACGATAGCTAACGTACTCCAATGCTGCATTGCCTGAATAACTAGCAATCGGAAATACCGAACGAAACGCCGCATGCAAGCCCTGTTCTTGCAGGTTGGCCGGCGCGACATCTGTCTGCAAAAAATTACGATATGACTCCAGCTGGATGGCCAGCAGATAAGGAATATCCAGGATGCTGGGACTTTTACCGAAATCGTTGCGGATACGTTTCTTCTCAGTAAATGAATATGCCATCAGAGCTCCTCAGCTTCATACATACTAGCCCGACAAGCGTATCCGCTAAAAACAGCTCGGCCTACGTTCATCAGTGATATTTGTTTCCACAACCCAACGGGCAAATAGGCCAACGGCCTATTGGCCGCCAGCCCTTTTCTTACAACTAAACTGCCTTCCTTTACTCAGCCAGCGTGCCTGGTGTGATTCATGTCGATAATTTCGACATAAATCACACCTCTGGGAACACACTTATTTCAGTTCTACCTTGGCACCAGCCTCTTCCAGCTGTTTCTTGATCTCTTCGGCTTCAGCCTTGGCTACGCCTTCCTTGATCGTGGAAGGAGCACCCTCAACCATATCCTTGGCTTCCTTCAGGCCCAGACCAGTGATACCGCGTACTGCCTTGATCACGTTGACCTTGTTCTCGCCAAAACTGGTCATAATAACGTTAAACTCAGTCTGTTCCTCAGCCGCTGCGCCACCAGCTGCTGCAGGACCTGCTGCTACAGCAACAGCTGCAGTGACACCAAACTTCTCTTCCATTGCTTCAATAAGATCCACAACTTCCATTACAGTCATGTTGGAAACAGTTTCCAGAATATCTTCTTTTGTAACAGCCATGGTACTAACCCCTATTAGTTCTGTTCTCGGTAACGCTCATGCGCCGGTTTAATTGAATATTGTAAAAGCCAAAATCAGGCAGCAGCCTTTTGCTCGCGCACAGCCGCCAGGGTTGCAGCAAGCTTGCCCACTGGTGCCTTCATCACTGCCATCAACTGACTGATGGCCTGAGGCTTGTTCGGGATACGCGCCAAGCGTGCCAAGTCGGCTGCAGGCAATAGCTTGCCACCGATGGACACTGCCTTGACGACCAGACGGTCATTGCCCTTGACGAACTCACTGATTAAACGCCCAGCACCGCCCGGATCTTCCTGCGAAAACGCCACTACCAGAGGACCTATCAAGGTCTCCTGCAAACAGGCGAATTCTGTGCCTTCAACGGCACGGCGAGCCAGCGTATTCTTGACTACACGCACATAGACCCCTTCTGTACGCGCCTTAGCACGCAGTTCGGTCATTTGAGCAGCACTCAAGCCAGCATACTCCGCCACAACAACGGAATGAGCCTTACCAGCAACTTCGGCAACTTCAGCAACAATGGTCTTCTTTTGTTCAAGATTGAGGGCCACGTGAAATCACCTTTATTTAGAAAAAAAACACGCGCAGAAAAGGAAAATAATCTTCTCTACACCACCTTTACATGAACCAGTCAATCAACTGATCCAGTTTCACGGTGGCCCTCACAGAAAAACTGGCAGGGTTGCACCGTCTGCGTAGGCAGCCTGGTAAGAGGCTTTAAGGTTTCCCGCCTACGGTCTTCGACGCACACCAACATCATCTGCTGGCGGTCAAAAATTTTTTGCAATATCAACTCAGGTAATCGAGTTCTGATCCAAGACCAAACCAGGCCCCATGGTCGTCGAAACCGTTACCTTCTTCATATAAATGCCCTTGGCTGTACTGGGCTTTGCCTTTTGTAGATCTGCCAACAGCGCCTTAAGATTTTCTTTCAACGCCTCAGGGGCAAAGCCAACCTTACCAATGGAGCAATGAATAATGCCGGCCTTGTCAGTGCGATAACGCACCTGGCCGCCCTTGGCATTCTTTACTGCTTCAGCAACATTGGCAGCCACAGTGCCGACTTTGGGATTAGGCATCAATCCACGTGGGCCAAGGATCTGACCCAGTTGTCCAACCACGCGCATGGCATCAGGAGAGGCAATCACCACATCAAAATCCATCTTGCCAGCCTTTACTTCATCAGCGAGGTCATCCATGCCAACAATATCGGCACCTGCAGCTTTGGCCGCCTCAACATTGGCGCCCTGAGTAAACACAGCCACCCGCACCGTCTTGCCGGTACCATTAGGCAGCACAGTAGCACCACGTACTACCTGATCGGATTTACGCGGGTCAACACCCAGATTCACTGCCACATCAACCGATTCAACAAACTTGGCCTTAGGCAGCTCATTGAGAAGAGAGAATGCCTCATCAGCTGCATAGAGCTTGCCTGGCTGCAATTTTTCACGCACAGCCTTCATACGCTTGGATAATTTAGCCATGACTTATACCCCTTCCGTCTCGATACCCATACTACGCGCACTACCGGCGATAGTACGTACAGCAGAGTCCATATCGGCCGCCGTCAGATCAGCCAGTTTGGTCTTGGCAATCTCTTCGAGTTGTGCACGCGTCACCTTGCCGACCTTGTCACGATTAGGCACCTTGGAGCCTGCCTGTATGCCTGCGGCTTTCTTCAGTAGAATGGCAGCTGGCGGCGTTTTGGTCACAAAGGTAAAGCTGCGATCGCTATAAACGGTAATAACAACAGGGATCGGTAACCCTGGTTCAACACCCTGAGTCTGCGCATTGAATGCCTTACAGAACTCCATGATATTCACACCACGCTGACCGAGCGCGGGACCGACTGGGGGACTGGGATTGGCCTGGCCGGCCTTCACCTGCAGCTTAATATATGCATCAATTTTCTTAGCCATGGATTACTCCTGAAGTGGGTGCAAACGCCTCGCGGCTCCCCTGTTACTAAATACAGCTACGGCTCAGTTGCAATAATCCAACCAAGCCGCCCTGCTTAATCAACCTTTTTCTATCTGGCTGAATTCCAAATCGACCGGTGTTGATCGACCGAAAATCAAAACTGCCACACGCAGGCGACTCTTGTCATAATCAACTTCTTCCACTACACCATTAAAATCATTGAATGGGCCATCAATGATGCGCACAACCTCACCCGGCTCAAACAAAATCTTCGGCCTTGGCTTTTCCGCACCTTCCTGCACACGATCAAGGATCGCCTGCGCTTCTTTTTCGGTTATTGGTGCAGGACGATCAGCGGTGCCGCCAATAAAGCCCATGACACGCGGTACATCCTTGACCATATGCCAGGTTTCATCGTTCATCTCCATCTGCACCAACACATAACCAGGGAAAAATTTGCGATCACTTCTGCGCTTTTGTCCCTCGCGCATTTCAACCACTTCCTCAGTCGGCACTAAAATCTGACCAAACAATTCTTCCAGACCAGCACGGTTGATACGCTCTTCCAAAGAGCGCTTGACCTGGTTTTCATACCCGGAATAGGCATGGACTACATACCAACGCAAAGCCATTCCTCTACTCCCTTAACCAGTCAGCACACGCACCATCATGGCGAGGAATGCATCTATCCCCCACATCAACAAGCCCATGACAGTTACCATCGCCAGAATCACCAGGGTCATTTGCGTGGTTTCCTTGCGTGTCGGCCAAACAACCTTGCGCACCTCAATAGAGGCGCTGCGCAAAAACGCCAAGGACGCTGCGCCAACAGTCGTCTGCGCTGCAATCGCGGTCGCAACACCTACCGCCACCAGCAATCCCAGCACACGCAAAAACAGCATGTAATCTGCGAAATAATAGAAAGCCACGACAGCTCCAGCCAGAACTATCGCAGCCAACACAAGTTTGATTTTATCCGCCATTAACTGTCCACGCCGCCCATTAGGCTGACACTAAATAATGGCAGGCCAGGAGGGAATCGAACCCCCAACCTGCGGTTTTGGAGACCGCCGCTCTGCCAATTGAGCTACTGGCCTGTGACTTGACAAAAACAAGGAGGAAGGCACAGGAAAAATTTTTTGTGCCTGCCTTCCTTGTCACTGAACTGCTTTTACTCGATGACCTTGGCGACGACACCTGCGCCAACGGTACGACCACCTTCACGAATTGCAAAGCGCAGGCCTTCTTCCATGGCAATCGGAGCAATCAATGAAACCTTCATATTAACATTGTCGCCAGGCATTACCATTTCTATGCCTTCTGGCAGGTCGCATGCACCGGTTACGTCCGTGGTACGGAAGTAAAACTGTGGGCGATAGCCATTGAAGAATGGGGTATGACGACCACCTTCGTCCTTGGACAAAACATAAACTTCCGCCTCGAACTTGGTGTGTGGCTTGATGCTGCCTGCCTTGCAAAGTACCTGACCACGCTCGACATCGTCGCGTTTGGTGCCGCGCAGCAATACGCCTACGTTGTCACCAGCCTGGCCTTGATCCAGTAGCTTGCGGAACATCTCTACTCCGGTAACCGTGGTCTTGGCGGTATCGCGGATACCTACAATTTCAACTTCCTCACCGACCTTGACGATGCCACGCTCGATGCGGCCGGTAACTACGGTACCGCGACCGGAGATGGAAAAGACGTCTTCTATAGGCATCAGAAAGGCGCCATCAATTGCACGCTCCGGCTCGGGAATGTAGCTGTCCAGGGCAGCAACCAGTTTGTCAATCGCTGGCGTGCCAATGTCAGAGGTATCGCCTTCCAGCGCCTTCAGCGCCGAACCAATGATGATAGGGGTATCATCGCCTGGGAAATCGTACATGGAAAGCAAATCACGCACTTCCATTTCAACCAGTTCCAGCAACTCAGGATCATCCACCATATCGGCCTTGTTCATGAAGACAACAATGTAGGGCACGCCTACCTGTCGGGCAAGAAGGATGTGCTCGCGAGTCTGTGGCATTGGGCCGTCGGCCGCTGATACTACCAAAATCGCTCCATCCATCTGCGCTGCGCCTGTGATCATGTTCTTTACGTAGTCAGCATGACCTGGGCAGTCAACGTGGGCGTAATGACGATTTTCAGATTCATACTCCACATGTGAGGTGGAGATCGTGATACCACGCGCCTTTTCTTCAGGCGCCGCGTCTATCTGATCGTAGCCTTTCGAATCACCACCAAATTTCTTCGCCTGGGTTACTGTCAGCGCCGCCGTCAGTGTCGTCTTGCCGTGGTCTACGTGACCAATCGTGCCGACGTTTACGTGTGGCTTCTTACGCTCGAATTTTTCCTTGGACATCGGTCAAACTCCTCACGTTGGAGAACATAAAAAAATAAATGGAGCCCATACCCAGACTTGAACTGGGGACCTCTCCCTTACCAAGGGAGTGCTCTACCACTGAGCTATATGGGCCATAATCTGCTCAGCCAGCCAATTGGAGCGGGTGATGGGAATCGAACCCACGCCATCAGCTTGGAAGGCTGAGGTTCTACCATTGAACTACACCCGCATACTAGGCAAGGCCCTTAACTCAGCCTCAACAAAACTCTTAAATCTTATATTGGTGGAGGGGGAAGGATTCGAACCTTCGAAGGCTGAGCCGTCAGATTTACAGTCTGATCCCTTTGGCCACTCGGGAACCCCTCCAGAAACGAGCCCGCTATTGTGCGCAAGGACAATGCTTCTGTCAATAGAAATCCCTTCTTGACTGAAAATGTTTAAGTGAAAACGGAAACGCACACCGTTTATGTATATTTGGAGCTGGCGAGAGGATTTGAACCCCCGACCGGCTGATTACAAGTCAGCTGCTCTACCAACTGAGCTACGCCAGCAAATTAACTACAAAAGAGCTGCACATTCTATGGAATGCTCGACCAGAAGGCAATTAAAGCTTACTTATTAGTTCAATATTGCTGCATTCATACAGGTCTTGGCAGGTATATTTTTCAAATCTGATGGCAGAGCCTCCCGCCAGCTGGCTTCCCCCTTCTCAACAGGCCAATCAAATTCCAGCCACCATTGCTTGATCGCCACATCAATCTCCTCGATAAGGGGCTGGAGCTTAAAGGCGGTTATCTGCTCTACCCGATGTTGTGCTGTATATCTGGCTGAATATACACCAAGCGAAACGCCATGCTTTTTTTCACCGCTTTTAAGCAGATAAATATCCTTTAGCTTAGCCTGCTGCAAACGCTGCAAAGTAGCATGTGCTGCAGAGGCGGAAGCAGCTGACGGCAAGTACACCCAATATCGTGCACCAGTGCTTGATTCCTCACCCTGCTGCCTAATCACCGCACCACTTTTCGTTAATAATCGAGCAACACTTGTTGCAACCTTTTCTGTTTCAAGCCCAACTATACGCACACAGTTTATGTCCCTTGTTAGCTCTGCCCCTGTTACTTCTATAGCGGCTTTAATTGGCGCAGTTACTGTTTGCGCCATAGTCGAAGCTTCGGCCAGGGTGGTCATTGCTTTAGTCTTGGCATTATTTTCCCGCAATGGTAAAGGCATGGCCAGCTCTTCTAATAAAACCAAACCAATACCTGTATCAAGAGCGCCTTGCAATGTGATGTGGTCTGCTGCAGTTTTATGATCATTAGCCAGCCAAAGCCAAGCAAACACACCTAAATTAGCTGCTAGCATGACTGAAAAAAACCATTTCATGTATTAACCTGTTCGCTATCTGTCGTCACCAGCTGAGCAAGCCCCAGAAAAATCAAATCAGGAACATAGTGCGCAGGCTGCGGCAATAGTGGCAAAAGACTCTCCGCGTCCCCACCAGTCAATACACACACCAAAGCCAAATCATATTGATCATTGGCCATACGCAAGGCTTGCATTATCAGGCCCACAGCTGCTTGCATGGTTCCTGTAGCCGCAGCTTCCATAGATCCAATGGCAAAGTTTCCACTGCCTGTTACCGGAGCTATACCAGCGGCAAAAACAGCAGTGCCAACTTCAAGTCCTCGTCGCATCAAGCCAATGCCAGGGGCGATCCATCCACCCAGATGCTGCCCCTCGGCGGTCAAAATGTCTACTGTCAGAGCGGTTCCACAGCCAATCACGCACAACGCCTGGCCTGCAAGGTGTGAGATCTGCCGTGCCCCTATCATGGCCAACCAACGATCTGCGCCTAATTGTTCAGGGAATACGTAAGCATTGCGTACGCCGCACTGCTCAGCCACAGAGACAATATATTCTGGCACCAGGCCCCACTGCTGCATGCACCAGGCCGACAAGTGTGATCGCACAACATCGCCAGCAACGCAGGCCGCCACAACTCGCTCAGGGCGCGGTATAACATGCCAAAGTTTTGCAAAAACAGTATCAAGCTCCTGTTCATGATATGCAGCCGCTGATTTTACCGAACTGCGTCCATCGGCGAATAGCACCCATTTAATTCTTGTATTACCAATATCCAGCAACAAAATCATGCCGGCCTGTCCTGTAGACGAACAGAGACTTCACCAAAACTATGACATTCCACATTACCAGCCACCTCAAGCCGCAAAGAACCGTCGGCAGAGATTCCGCGTCCAATCCCACTTACATCGCCCCTGGCCTGCATAAGTAGCAAAGGTTTGTCATAAAGCCAGTCCACCTCACGCCATTCTTCCAAAAACACCAACAAACCATCTTGCTTGAAATCTGCAATCATCTTAATCAGGTGCTGCAACACGCGACCAGCTAAATAATTGCGTGAAATATCCCTGCGTATTTCTGACATAGCCACCCAGGGTTGGCCAATATATTGACCTGCAGAATCAGACATTGAGACATTAATTCCAATCCCCATCACCACCGAACACGGCCCCGCAGCCTCTCCAGAAATCTCCAGCAAAATACCACCCAGTTTTCGTCCTTGCCAATAGATATCATTTGGCCACTTTACGCTTACATCATTGATGCCAAGCTCATGCAGGGCTCGGACTACAGCCAGCGCAACCACCAGGCTAAGGCCTGCGAGCCGCGCCATTCCATCCTCAAAATAATCGTGCAGAGAAAGACAAATACTGCCGCCCAAGGTGGACTGCCACGTACGACCTCGACGCCCTCTGCCTGATGTTTGTAACTCTGCAAGACATGCCGTCATGCCAGTTGTGCTCGCCTTACGCATAAGCCAGGCATTAGTGGAATCAACACATGGAATTATGCTTAGTTCACATAGACTAGATTGCGCTGCAGACGACATCGAATCCAGTATCGCCTGGGCATCAAGAAACTCATAAGGCTGGTTAAGACGATAGCCACGCCCGCGCACCGCATGAATCTCTATACCAGAGTTTGCCAGACCTTGTATTGCCTTCCAAATGGCAGCGCGCGTCACCCCTGTCAGCTGCGCAACTTGTTGGCCGGAATGGAATTTCCCGTCTGCAAGATGTTGCAAGACCATATACTGCATGTGGGTCAACATAAATATATTTACTAATCTATCCGCACAGCCAGGACATCACATTTAGCCCGGTGTAAAACTGCATTGGCTGTAGAACCAAGCAGCATAGCCACGCCACGCCGACCGTTACTACCGACTACAATCAAGTCGATCTTATGCTTCTGCGCATAATCCAATATTTCGTTTTTAACAACACCAATTGTGACATAACAATGATCCTCGGCAACACCAATGCGCCGACCAAGTTCGACAAGCTCATGCCCCGCCCTGGCAGCGGCATCTTGCTCCAGGCCAAGAGGCACCGCAGGAAACACATCATAAGATGCATCGATAAACATAGGCTCGATCACATGAATTAAAGACAGGTCTGCGGCACAAAATTTACACAAGGCCTGCGCTCGCTCAACCAAAGGCTCGGTTGCCGCAGAAAAATCAATCGCTAAAAGAATATGCTGATAGATGCCCATTACCCAGATCCATATAAAGCATCTGGTAGACAATAGCGCGGACAGTTACAGAGAACAAATAAAAAAACCCCTCACACACGTGTATGAGGGGTTTTGGATTAAAGCCTGGCAGTGACCTACTTTCACATGGGGAAGCCCCACACTATCATCGGCGCTGAGCAGTTTCACTTCCGTGTTCGGAATGGTATACGGGTGGTTCCCACTCGCTATTGCCGCCAGGCAAACTTGTTATTGAGACTCTCAATGAGCCTCAATTGATTCGGTAGTTGTAATCAAGACGCTTGGGGCGAATGTCGCACCAAAATATTCTGGTGTTATATGGTCAAGCCTCACGGTCAATTAGTACTGGTTAGCTACATACATTACTGCACTTCCACACCCAGCCTATCAACGTCGTAGTCTTCGACGAACCTACAGGGACCTTAAAGGTCCAGAGAGATCTAATCTTGAGGGAGGCTTCCCGCTTAGATGCTTTCAGCGGTTATCCCGTCCGTACATAGCTACCCGGCAATGCCATTGGCATGACAACCGGAACACCAGAGGTACGTCCACTCCGGTCCTCTCGTACTAGGAGCAGCTCCTCTCAAATCTCTAACGCCCACGGTAGATAGGGACCGAACTGTCTCACGACGTTCTAAACCCAGCTCGCGTACCACTTTAAATGGCGAACAGCCATACCCTTGGGACCGGCTACAGCCCCAGGATGTGATGAGCCGACATCGAGGTGCCAAACACCGCCGTCGATATGAACTCTTGGGCGGTATCAGCCTGTTATCCCCGGAGTACCTTTTATCCGTTGAGCGATGGCCCTTCCATACAGAACCACCGGATCACTAAGACCTACTTTCGTACCTGCTCGACTTGTGGGTCTCGCAGTTAAGCACCCTTATGCCTTTGCACTCATTGCGCGATGTCCGACCGCGCTGAGGGTACCTTCGTGCTCCTCCGTTACTCTTTGGGAGGAGACCGCCCCAGTCAAACTGCCCACCATGCACTGTCTCCGATCCGGATTACGGACCTGGGTTAGAACTTCAAATAGGCCAGGCTGGTATTTCAAGGATGGCTCCACCAGAACTGGCGTCCTGGATTCATAGCCTCCCAGCTATCCTACACAAACATATTCAAAGTTCAGTG
>Ga0265293_10000264_pt1:117500-129355 | contig 129355 bp, 132 predicted proteins | sample Munlanlewell138R_FD_192505 | JGI IMG/M metagenome (GOLD analysis project Ga0265293, IMG submission 192505) | Leachate microbial communities from a municipal landfill in Southern Ontario, Canada - Leachate well 138R | ecosystem: Engineered > Solid waste > Landfill > Unclassified...
TGCCCAGCGACTTGGACATCTTCTGCACTCCATCCAGCCCCTCCAGGATCGGCATCATCATCACAACCTGCGGCTTCTGCCCATATGATTCCTGTAGTTGACGACCGACCAACAAATTAAATTTCTGATCGGTGCCGCCAAGCTCTACATCAGCCTTCATGGCTACCGAGTCATAGCCCTGAATGAGAGGATAGAGGAATTCGTGGATCGCAATCGGCTGGCCACTACCATAGCGCTTACTGAAATCCTCACGCTCAAGCATGCGTGCTACTGTATGCAGACTGGTCAACTGAATCATGTCAACTGCACTCAAACCAGAAAGCCAACTGGAATTGAACATAACCAAGGTCTGTTCTGGATTGAGTATCTTGAAGATCTGTTGTTCGTAAGTTTGGGCGTTTTCGATGACCTGCTCGCGCGTCAAAGGTGGCCGCGTCGTGCTCTTGCCACTGGGATCGCCGATCATGGCGGTGAAATCTCCTATCAGAAACATCACTTCATGACCCAGATCCTGAAACTGACGTAGCTTATTGATCAACACTGTGTGACCGAGGTGCAGATCAGGTGCGGTGGGATCAAATCCTGCCTTGATACGCAGTGGCCTCCCCTCCTTTAACTTGGCCCTGAGATCTTCCTCCGGCAAAATTTCGTGGACACCGCGCTTGAGTAATGCCAGTGTCTCCTCGGTCTTGCTCATTTATTTCTCCCCGTTAGATTCATTAGTGAATTCCACTGCGTAACAGCAACAGTAAAAAACCAAAGCTATTAAGCTTACACGGACATACCATAAGCCGCACACATGCTTTGCAAGTACAATTATGCGACGTGACGCTCGTTTCCCACCAAGCTATGCTGCGATCATGTCCAAGTGCTTGAGCTCCTGTCCTATAAATATCATTGACCTCAAACCTGTAACGGGTTAATTTATGTCAACTTTTTTGCGAGATATTTCCGTGTATTACCGCAATATCTTAAACAAAATTAACCCCTATAGACGGTCGGCGCCCGGCAGCCATCAACTCAAGCCCGGACCACGCCGCAGTATTTCCCTTGTTATCCTGGCCACGGCGGTTTTAATTGGTCTGGTTACACTGCTGCAACCGGCTGATGATGCCGCTGCCGTTCGTCATGAGCCCACCATCCAAACGCTACAACTACCAGCAGCCAACATAACGGCTGAGCCTATAGATGTTCATGTTGCAAGTACTGAACTGCCATGGCAAGAAGTCACTGTACGTTCAGGTGATACGCTTTCTTCACTATTCCATCACCTCAAATTAAGCGCTGGCGAGCTCCACGCCATGATGCAGGCCAATGCCAGCCAGACTGCCACTTTGCGCCAATTACGACCAGGTCAGATATTGCGCTTTCAGATTGACGAATCGAAAAAACAACTACAGGTATTGCACTACCACATCGACCAGCTGACCACCTTGTTGGTCGAGCGTAACGGCAATGATTTTACTACTCGTCAAATCACCCGTTCGGTTGATAAACATCTGGCCTATAGCAGCGCAACTATTACAAGCTCATTTTTTGTCGCAGGTCAGCAGGCCGGCCTGTCGGATAGCCTGATCATGGATTTGGCGGATATCTTTGGCTGGGACATCGATTTTGCTCTCGACATACGCCAAAACGACAGCTTTACCGTGCTTTATGAACAGGCCTATCTGGATGGTGAGCCATTGACAGACACCAACATCCTGGCTGCAGAATTTATCAACCAAGGGCGTAAATATCAGGCGGTCCGCCACGTAGACAATGAGGGTAATGTAAGTTTCTACTCCCCGGAAGGCCTGTCCATGCGCAAGGCATTTTTACGCTCACCGGTAGATTTCAAGCGTATCAGTTCGGGCTTCCGTCCAGAGCGTTATCATCCTGTGCTTGGTGTCAAGCGCCCGCACCGTGGCGTCGACTACGCAGCACCCACAGGCACCCCTATCAAGGCCTCAGGCGATGGCCGCATCGACTTTATTGGCACCAAGAGCGGATACGGCAAGACCATCATCTTGCAGCATGGCGGCGCCTATCGCACCCTCTACGCTCACATGTCTCGCTTCAATCCCAAGGTGCGCACTGGCTCGCGGGTCAAACAAGGCCAGATTATAGGCTATGTCGGCCAGACCGGGCTTGCAACCGGCCCACATCTACACTACGAATTTCTGGTCAATGGCGTACACCGCAATCCGCTGACGGTCAAACTGCCCACTGCCGAGCCAATTGACAACAAATATCGTGTCCAATTCCAGCAGCAGGCGCAGGTTCGTCTGGCACAATTGGAGGCCGTCAAACAGACCACATTAGCCATGGACAATCACTGAATAAGGCCTTGTCCAGCGAGCTTTATATAGGTCTGATGTCTGGTACCAGTCTTGATGGTATCGACGCCCTGTTGGTGGATTTTCAAGATTCTCCACCACATATCATTACCAGCCACCACTACCCCTATCCGCCGGCATTACGTAAGGAGCTGCTGTACTTCAGTCACGCCAGCAAGGTCGAGCTGCATGACTTACTGCAAATGGATGTGCGTCTTGGCAAGCTTTACGCACAGGCCGTACAGGAATTACTGGTTTTGTCCGGCCTTGCTGCCAATAAAATAACTGCCATTGGTAGTCACGGCCAGACCCTGCGCCACCACCCGTCTGGTCCCTACCCCTACAGCCTGCAACTCGGTGACGCCAATCTTGTTGTCGAGCACACCGACATCACCACAGTGGCAGATTTTCGTCGTCGTGATATTGCAGCAGGTGGTCAGGGAGCACCGTTGGTGCCAGCCTTTCATGCTGCCTTATTCCAGTCACCAGAACATAATCGCGTCATCATCAATCTTGGCGGCATGGCCAATATCACCATCTTGCCGACTGATACTGACAAAGGCGTTATTGGTTATGACACCGGCCCTGGAAATGTGCTGCTCGATGGCTGGATAGCCCTGCAGCACGACGCTAACTACGACGCCAATGGGGCCTGGGCCGCCAGCGGCCATGTCCTGCCTGACTTGCTGAACAAACTGCTGGCCGATCCCTATTTCAGTCAGCCACCACCCAAAAGCACTGGGCGAGAATATTTTCATCTGAGGTGGCTGCAATCATATCTTAATGGGTCAGAAGCCCCGCAGGATGTACAGGCGACTTTAGTGGAGCTGACGGCCTGTAGTGCAGCGCGAGCCATCATGCAAAGCGCAGCAGACACAGCAGAAGTGTTTGCCTGTGGTGGTGGCGTAAAAAATACCACTCTTATGCGACAGTTGGCTGAACTGCTTGCCCCTATCCCCGTGCACAGCACGGCAATACTCGGAGTTGAGCCACAAGCAGTAGAGGCCATGGCCTTTGCCTGGCTGGCACGGCAGACCATGCGCTCGCAGGCCGGGAACTTACCCACGGTCACCGGCGCACGCCATGCTGTGATCCTGGGCAGCATCTTCCCTGGCCGGTTCAGCGCTGTTCAATAAACACATATTCGCGCAACGGCTCACCGATATAGACCTGGGTTGGCCGGAAGATGCGATTATCATTCAACTGTTCACGCCAGTGAGCCAACCAGCCAGCCGAACGCGCTACAGCAAATATTGAAGTAAACTGATCTGGTGGTATACCCATCTCGGCATATAAAATACCAGAGTAAAAGTCGACATTAGGATACACACCCTTAGCCCCCAAATATTCCCCCGCAGCTTCCTCCAGTGCCAGCGCCGTTTCAAACTCGGCACTGACGCCGCGCGCGTGAACCAGCTTCTCCATCAATTTTTGCAGAATATTTGCGCGCGGGTCTTTCACCTTGTACTCACGATGACCAAAGCCCCAGATTTTCTCCTTGGCAGCCAACTTCTGCTCCAGCCAGGGCTTTACCTTATGTGGCGCGCCGATCTCCGCCAACATTTCTATTACCTTCTGATTGGCCCCGCCGTGCAAAGGGCCCGACAGAGTACCGATGGCGGCTGCCACCACACCATAGGGACTGGCCAGTGTAGAGCCGGCGACCAGAGCAGCAAAGGTAGAGGCGTTGATAGTGTGCTCGGCATGCAGCACAAGGCAGGTGTCCATGATACTGGCAAACAGTGGATCAGGATCCTCTCCATTGAACATATAAAGCAGGTTTTCAGCAAAGTTAAGATCACATCGAGGGGCAATCGGATCATAGCCATTGCGGATATGCTCCCACATAGCCACCAGCACTGGCATGCGAGCAATAATCTTTACCGTCATGTTATGGATGTAGTCGAGGCCGTCACACATCCGTATATCAGTCAGGCAACCCTTGTCAGGATAAAACATCCCAAGACTTGCCACCGCAGTTTGCAGTAACTCCATCGGGTGGCCGGTTACCGGCAGGTGTTTCATCATTTCACGGATGTTATACTTCACCCGTCTGTTACGACGCAGGTAATCATCAAACTCAGTCAATTCCGCCGCTGTTGGCAGTGTGCCATCAAGCAATAGCAAGGTAGTCTCCTCAAAGGAGCTATGCTCGGCCAACTGCTCAATAGGGTAACCTCGATAGGCAAGAATACCCTGCTCACCATCAATACAGGAGATATTGGAGCGGGTGGCAGGAACGCCTTCAAGCCCTGGCAGATATTCGCTCATCCTGTTCTCCGATCAACAACCAAAAAAAACAAAGGATAGCAGATTAAGGCTGCCTGCCAAAACCTGCAGCAGACAACCTGCAGCAGACGACTCCAGCCATTAATATACATACATAAAAAAAAACCCAGCCATTTCATTGGGCTGGGGTTTTATCATATTAGGGCTGCTGTAAAAACGCTATCTAACTACATGTACCCGCAGGTCAGCTGAGGCAGATTAGATTTTGCCAGGTTACCCTTCAAGACTAAGCCGAGAAGGAAGAACCGCAACCACATGTCGTGTTAGCATTTGGATTACGGATGACAAACTGCGCGCCTTCCAGCCCTTCGGTGTAATCTATCTCGGCACCGACCAGGTACTGAAAACTCATAGGATCAATAAGCAAGGTAACGCCATCTGTTTCCACAGTGGTATCACCATCATTGACCACCTCATCAAAGGTGAAGCCATACTGAAAACCAGAACAGCCCCCACCAGATACAAATACGCGCAGCTTGAGACTGCTATTGCCTTCCTCTTCTATCAAGGACTTCACCTTGCCGGCGGCGTTGGCAGTGAAAATCAGAGGGCTATCTACATCACTCATGGTCTAGTCTCCATTAATATTTGGAGGAATCTAAGGATTCGCTGGATTGGAATACGTCAATTATCCTTATCCCCAGCTGTTTAGTCAAGAATCATGCGCAATGCTTTCATCCGTCAGCTGCTTCAATGGCTCCAAATCACCTTCAACCCGGTGAACCAGGCTGCCATTCACCTCAGCGCCAGCGGCCATCTCGATAATCTTATAATAGACATTGCCCTTAACTCGGGCATTTGGGGCCAATTCAATGTGGTTAGACGCATAAACATCCCCCACCACACCACCATTCAACACCACATTCGGCACCCGTACCTCACCTTCTATCAAGCCACGTTCAGATACGCTCACCACCGAACCGCTGTCCTGATCAGCAATGACGTTGCCTTTCAATATACCGTCTATATGCAGGCCGCCACTAAAAATTACGTCACCACGCAATTCGGTATTCTGGCCGATCAAGGTGTCAATCTTGGCGCTTTTAGTCATTGCTGATTTTGATTTTCCAAACATGTCCCTTTATGCCTCCTCTGTAGGCCATTCAATGATCTTTTCGATCTTGTCTGCGCCACCGCTCTCATCGACTCTCACCACCACCCGCAAAGGAACAAACCCATCTGGTAGCGTCAAATCGCCTTCAAAATTCTGAAAATACTTAAAGTTAAAAGAAAAGAACTTACTTGTATCTGTCATAACCTCATGTTGTGACAATACTTTATTCTCTCCTCCCTGCAGCCCTTCCACCTCAAACCTTGCCTTGCCCTTGATCAGACGCTCATTTTTCAACACCTGCGTCAATACCAGCTTGAAGTGATAGCCGTTTTCCTGACTATTGGCCGCAACATCAAATGTCTCCACCCGCAAACCCTGCTGGGCTTCCTTGGGCGAGACGATTCCGCGATAAAATGCCAAATCACTCTTATGGTCAATCACCTCGGCCTGCAGGCCACTCACCATGGCCTCCAGTGTCTTATAAGCCTGTCTATCGATCTGAATACTACGTTCCAATACTGCTTTTTCTTCCCGCAAACTAATAATCTGATTCTGCAACTCAGTATTTTTTCGCGCCAACTCATCCAGCGTCTGTTGTGCTGTCAGACCGTCATAACCTGCGCGGTAACGGCCATATTCAAACAAGCCCCAACCAGATAAGACAGAACCAAGCAGCAAACCAAGAATAATCAGTGGCAAACGCCAGGGGCGATATGACTTGACAATCAGTCGGCTCATGGCAGAACCGCGATTTGGTCAATACCAGCAGTTTCAGTACAGCCAAACATAATATTCATGTTTTGTACCGCCTGTCCGGAAGCCCCCTTGAGCAGATTATCAATCACCGACAACACCACTACCGTGTCCCCTTCCTGTGGTTGATGTACCGCCATGCGACACATATTGCTGCCGCGCACCATACGGGTTTCAGGGAAAGAACCTGACGGCAGGATATCAACAAAAGGCTCACCCGCATAACGCTGCTCAAACAATGCCTGCAGATCTGTCTGTGGTTTTTCCAGACGCGCGTAAAGAGTTGCATGGATGCCGCGCACCATCGGCAGCAGGTGCGGCACAAAAGTCAGACCCACCGGTTGATTGGCTGCATGGTCCAGATTTTGGCTGATCTCCGGCAAATGGCGATGTCCCTTAACACCATAGGCCTTGAAACTACCTTCCACCTCGGCATATAAAATACCCACATCAGCCTTGCGCCCAGCACCGCTGACGCCGGATTTGGCATCGGCCACCAGACCTGTCAGTGAAATAATGCCCTGCTCCAGTAATGGCAGAAAACCGAGCGTCACTGCTGTTACATAACAGCCAGGATTAGCCAGCAGACGGGCATTTTTGATCGCGGCACGATTCGTCTCCGGCAGGCCGTACACCGCCTGTGCCACCAAATCCGGACAGGCATGGCTCATGCCATACCATTTTTCCCACAAGGCAATATCCGGTATCCGAAAGTCAGCCGCCAAATCGATGATACGCACGCCGGCATCAAGCAATTCACGCACCATATGCATCGCAGTGCCATTGGGCGTGGCAAAAAACACCACATCACACTGCTTGAGCGCCGCCATATCAGGAGCGGTAAAGCGTAAATCCACCCGGCCACGTAAATTTGGAAACATCTCGGCTACTGGGGTGCCGTCATCAGAACGCGAGGTAATAACCTTCAGCTCCACCTCAGGATGACTTGCCAGCAAACGCAACAATTCAACGCCAGTATAGCCTGTGCCACCAACAATGCCCGCCTTGATCATGCCAATAACCCTGTGCTGAAACTTATGAAGTCACCCATGATAAGCCTGCAGACAATAAAGCAAAAGCACCATGGGCTTTACTTTGCCATTCCCAGGGACACGATCAGACAGTGCACAAGCTCGACCAGCGCATTCACTTGCTTATTTACCATGTTCCAGCTCCCCCAATAGTTACATGAAACTGTTCGAGTTACATGTGACTTTCAATTTGTTTTCATTGCCATATGGACTTCACTATGAAAACCAGCAACGGTTTTCCTCACAGCCTTGCTGTACTATAGTCGCCATGCACTGCATCCCTTGCGCCAATCTATCCAATCGAACGATCACACACCTGACATGAAACAAAAAGATTATCTCATTGCCGCCTTTACCGTGGCCCTGCTGGGGCTGCTGGCTTATTTCTGGTTCAGCCCTGCCGGTCTCAAGGCAGCGCCGAACATCAGTCTGAACGCCATAGATGAGAGCCCGATAAACCTGGAACAATATCGAGGCAAGCCGCTATTGGTTACCTTCTGGGCGACAACCTGCCCCGGCTGCGTGGCCGAGATTCCGCACTTCAGCAACCTTTACCGAGAGCTTAACCCCAAGGGATTCAACATTCTTGCCATTGCCATGGACTACGATCCCCCTGAACAGGTACGTTTTGTGGTCAAACAACGCGCCATGCCTTATACCGTTGCACTCGATACTGATGGTGCCGCTGCGCGTGCCTTTGGCAACGTGAAACTTACCCCAACCACCTTCCTCATCGACCCACAAGGACGCATCGTGCAGCAAAAATTAGGTGAAGTAGACATCGAACAGTTGCGCAACAAGATCATAGGGATGCTTTGACATGCTCTGGCTAAAGGCTTTACACATCATCGCCGTGGTCACCTGGTTTGCTGCCTTGTTCTATCTGCCTAGGCTATTTGTCTACCACGCCATGACCACTGATCAGGCAGGCAGCGAGCGTTTCAAAATAATGGAGCGCAAACTTTATCGCGGCATCATGACACCCAGCGCCATCGCTGTATTAGTGCTGGGACTGTGGTTGCTGTGGGAATTTGCCTGGGCTGCCTACAAACACATGGGCTGGCTGCATCTGAAAATCAGCCTGGTAGCGTTACTTTATGTCTATCATTGGTATTGCGGTAGGCTGGTCAAGGCATTTGCCGCCGACAAAAATACCCGCAGTCATGTATTTTATCGCTGGTTCAACGAATTCCCTGTATTGATCCTCGTCGCGGTAGTGATCCTGGCAGTAGTCAAGCCATTCTGATTTACTCTCAAAAAAACCAGGCACGGATCAAAATACAGCTTCTTGCTCAATTCCACCTGAACCAGATTGATTTGCTGCACCGGATGTAGCGGGTCGATGGGTTCCTTGGCGGCCGCACTGGTGGTGACGGTGCCTGCTGCCAGGGCTGCGGCAGAAATTGCTACTGAAGCCAGCTTCCTTTTCATAGTCACACCCTTTCTTGGCTATGGTGAGAAATTAAACTTGGCCCAAGGTAATTGGATTTGATCTATGTCTGAAAACAGGGTAAAAAGAAACCCTAATCCGTGCAAGATATTAATGTAGATCAAGAAAGCGTTAAATACTGCCCTCGTGAGTATCGACAAGCATCGCTGCCCCGATAGACTCGCGCCAGGAAAATACCGCGCACTGTGGCAAAACAGAGCTACTAGACAACATTCAATCGCACTGCAGCCGCGCCTGCCCCAACCAGGCTTGATTCACCTCGCCGGTGCGCTGGGCGCAGAAATAACCACCGGCATCAAGCATGACGCTGTGTGGCAAGGCACCGCTGCGATTGCCAAAGCGGCGCAGCAGGCCAACGGGATTAGCGGGGGCGAGCAGGGCGAGGTGGGCGTCCAGCCGCCCCGGGGTATGCGACCAGTAGGCACGGGTTTCGGCGCGGCTCTGCACGGCGACGGTAATGAGCCGGAATCCACCCTCCTCCGCTGCCGCCAGCAGCAGGGGCAGTTCGCGCACGCAGGGCGGGCAGTCATGGCGCCAAAAGTTGATCAGGGTGAGACGCGGCGGCAACTCCGCCAACCGCACGAAACCGGCGCTGTCAACGCGGGCCAACTCGAAGTCGGGTCGCTCCGCAGCAGATAGCGCTGAAAAGTTGAACAACAACAGTGTAAAAATAAGTGCCGATCTCACGCCTGCTTTTTCACCAGCACGCAGGCTGCCAGCTCCTTTTCCAGCGCAAGTTCGGTGTAGTCAATTTGCAACAAGGTCAACGGCCTTTGCGCCATCACCCGCACTATTTGTCCTGGGATCAAGCCATAGGCCAGCAGCCGTTCACGCAAACCCTCTTCGATATCAGCAGCAAAACCCACCACCCGCGCATCACTATGGGCGGGGATATTGCTCAATAATTGCGTACTCGGCATGTTCATACTCCCCAACCAAGCAGAGTCAGTGCATGGTGCAACAGGCCGCCAATGAAAAACGCCAGCGGCGTGACCATCGCTAACATCAGCATAGCGCGGAGCAGACCATGCTCTTTGATAATCATCAGCAGGTTGGCAAAGCAAGGCATAAACAAGGTCAGCGTAACCAGGCCGACGACCATTTGCTGGGCACTCAAGGCAGAGCTCATGGCAAACAGACCAGTCGCACCAAAATCACGCCGCAAAAAGCCCATCAAAAATGCTGCTGCCGCCTCCTTGGGCAGACCCAGCCAACCGGTCACCAGCGGCTCAGTCGCGTTGACAAGCCAGGGTAGAATGCCCAAACGGTCAAGGGTAAAGAGCAGGAAAGCACCAATTAGAAATAATGGAATGACCTCGACCAGATACCACTTCAGCCGCGCCCAGGTCTTGAGCAAGACATTGCCCGGTACCGGCAGACGCAGCGGCGAAAGCTCGGTCATCAAGGGAATGCGTTTGCCGGGCATCAGCCTGTTGGCCAGCCAGCCTACAGTCACTAGCACCAGCAACACTACGCCAAACCAAATCAGCGTCGCGCTGAAGGAGATGCCCGCCAGAATGCCCATCACCACACCAAGCTGGGCAGAGCAGGGTACCGCCAATGCCAGCAAGAAAGTTACCAACAGTCGCTCGCGCCTGGTATGCAGGATGCGCGTGGTCAAGGTCGCCATGGTCACGCAGCCCAGTCCCAGGATCATCGGCAAAACAGCACGGCCATTCAGGCCCAGTGCCTTAAAGCTGCGATTAGACAACACCGTCAGGCGGGCAAAATAACCAGAGTCCTCCAGGATACTGAAGGCGATGAAAAACGTCGTTACGATCGGCAAAATCAGAGCCAGCGCATAGGTCATGCCCATCGTCCATAAACCATACTCGCCCACCAACAGGTCGCGCAACCAGGACCACGGCACCAGCCCTTCGACCACCCCCACGAACCAGGGATTGATGAGCTCACCAAAGAGTTGTTCCTCCAGCAAGTCCACCAGCGTACCGGCACCAAATTCACCAACAAGCCAATAAATGCCATACAACACAGCAAACAACACCGGCCAGCCCCAAAACGGGTGCACAGACAGAAAACCAAGACGCTGCGCGAGGCCGCTGGTAGTTTGAACGGCGGTACGCATAACTCGACTAGCCACGCGATCGGCAAAGTCCATGCGCGTCTGCTGCAAGATGGCAGACAAAGGCTCAGTAAAAGATTGTTGCAGCAAATCACGATGGCCACGCAAAGCACCTAGATGATCGGCGCTGATACACCCAGCCAGCCATATTTCCAGCTCATTGTCACCGGCCAGAAACAGCAGCCCCAGCGCACGCGGAGCCAGGACATCGGCAGGGAACAAGGCAGCCATCTTATCCAGTGCCTGCTCGATTTCAGCTGGGTATTCCAGCTTGAAGCGCGGCACAGGCGCCTTTTTCAACTCGGCCTCCAACTCTGGAATGCCCTTGCCTTGGGTGGCCACTGTCGCCACCGCTGGCAAGCCAAGTTCAGTGGTCAGGGCAATCGTATCGATGTGTGCGCCACGCGCCTCGGCCTCATCCACCATGTTCACCGCCAACACCATTGGCTGACCCATCTCGGCAAATAAGGCGGTCAGCTGCAAGGTGCGGCGCAGATTCTTGGCATCGCCAACTTGCAGCAGAACAACATCCTTCTCCGACAATAATGCGCGGGTGGTGGCATGTTCATCGCCAGTGCGCGAAGGCAGGGAGATGACACCAGGCGTATCCAGCACTGGACAGTTGCCCAGGGAACAGGCATTGCCACGCGACACCTCAACCGTGGTGCCAGGATAATTGGAGACCATCACATAGCGACCGGTCAAGGCATGGAACAGCACAGATTTGCCCACATTGGGCTGGCCGACGAGCAGCAGGCCGCCGGTAGTGGAGGTATTCATCTTGGTATCCTCAGAGGATGCTTGCGCGACAAAACGAAGGCGCAGAGGATACAGGAACTGCCCCCCCAATTCACACTACCCCCCCGAATTGCCGCCA
>Ga0265293_10000265_pt1 | contig 129330 bp, 103 predicted proteins | sample Munlanlewell138R_FD_192505 | JGI IMG/M metagenome (GOLD analysis project Ga0265293, IMG submission 192505) | Leachate microbial communities from a municipal landfill in Southern Ontario, Canada - Leachate well 138R | ecosystem: Engineered > Solid waste > Landfill > Unclassified | place...
TGGTTTTCCAGATCGAAGCTCTTCGCTCATCTGCTGTATGAGTGTTTCCATGTCTAATGTGCTTTCTGTATTTTTCATATGTCTAATTTATTAAATTATAAATTGACACACTTAATTGAATAGACTCCCCAAAAAATATAACATACATTATATTTTAGTCCTGCATCCTACATCTCACATCTTACTACTTTTATTTATCTTCATTTTTCATTTTTTATCAATACAATAAGTTACTATAACTAATTAGAGTTAAATACTAAACGGGCACATAACAATTATATTTATGAAAAAGCTACTTCTAATTCTTTCCTTTGCAATATTAAGTACCAATTTATCCGCACAAGTTAGCCTCGATTACTACATGCCAGCAGGCGTTACATTCAATAAAGCTATACCCACACCACAATCGGTTCTAGGAGCTGAAGTGGGCGAATGGCATGTTCGGCACGACCAGTTAACTAAATACATGTATGCGGTTGCAGCAGCATCCGATCGAGTAACTATTACCGAGTTTGCTCGCACCTACGAAAATAGGCCACTGTTAATGCTCACCATTACAGCGCCTAAAAATCATAAGAATATCGACGAAATTAAACGTCAACATGTAATGCTAACAGATCCCGAAAAATCTGGTGATTTAGATATCAGTAAAATGCCATCAGTTGTATCAATGCATTACAGTGTACACGGCAACGAGCCAAGTGGTTCAAATGCCTCTTTACTCGTAGTGTATTATTTAGCTGCAGCCCAAGGCAGAGAAATTGACCAGATGCTGGATAATACAGTCATATTGGTGGATCCAAGTATAAATCCAGATGGATTAAATAGATTTGCTAGCTGGGCAAATACCCATAAGAGTAAAAATGTGCTAGTTACCGATCCAAATAGCAGAGAATACAATGAAGTTTGGCCAGGCGGACGTACTAATCATTATTGGTTCGATTTAAACCGTGATTGGTTGCCTGTTCAACATCCAAGTAGTAAAGGACGAATTGCTAAATTCCATGAATGGAAACCAAATATTCTTACCGATCATCATGAAATGGGAACCAACTCTACCTTTTTCTTTCAACCAGGTATTCCATCCAGAACGCATCCTTTAACACCTGCAAGAAATCAAACGTTAACGGCAGCTATTGCAGAATATCATGCTGAGGAATTCGACAAAATTCAGTCTTTATACTACAAAGAAGAAAGTTTTGATGATTTTTATTATGGAAAAGGTTCTACTTATCCTGATGTAAATGGCTCGATTGGAATTTTATTTGAACAAGCAAGTTCACGCGGTCATGCTCAAGAAAGTATTCATGGTGTGCTCACTTTTCCATTTACCATTCGCAATCAATTCAGAGTTTCATTATCCACTCTAAAAGCGGCTCAAGGGTTAAGAGAAGATCTATTGGCACACATGCATGAGTTCTACCAAGAGAAAGCCAAAGAAGCTAAAGCCTCTACTATTAAAGCGTACGTTTTTGGGGAAGGTGCCGATCAAGCTAGAACATTTCACTTAGCTGAAATGATTGAGCAACATCAAATTAAAGTATATGAATTAGCTAAAGATATTACCGCCAACGGAGAGTCTTTTTCTAAGGGTAAAGCTTTTGTAATTCCTACAAATCAGCCTCAATACCAACTTATTACTGCAATGTTTGAGCGCAGAACAGAGTTCACCGATAGCCTTTTCTACGATGTATCGGCTTGGACTTTGCCTTACGCCTTCAATCTTCCTTTTGCAGAACTTTCTAGTAAAGATTACTCAAACAATTTATTAGGTACTGCTTTTACTGGCGAAATGAAAAAGACCGGAAAAGTGGTAGGCGGTAAAAGCAACTACGCTTACATCTTCGAGTGGGATGAATATTATACACCTCGTGCCTTGTACCGATTACTAGAAAATGGAACTAGAGCCAAAGTAGCTGCACAACCATTTACAGCGGTAACTTCTACAGGAACTCATAATTTTGATTACGGTTCTATCATGATTCCAATGGGCGTGCAAGACAATCCTGATAAAGTACACGAACTTGTTAAACAAGCTGCTGAGGATGATAATATAACTGTATATGCAGTTTCAACAGGTTTAACGGTTAAAGGAATTGATTTAGGAAGTAGCAATTTTGTAAATCTAAATACACCAAAAGTTATGATGATTGGTGGAACTGGAACTAACTCATCAGAAGTGGGCGAAGTTTGGCATTTATTTGACCAACGCTACCACATGCCACTTAGCATTGCAGAGCAACATCGTATTAATTCTTCTATGCTAGAAAGATATAATGTAATTGTAGTGTCTGGCTATAGATATAATGATTTATCCAATTCTGCTCTCGAAGAAATAAAAAGATGGGTTCGTAATGGCGGAACTTTGATTGCGTACAAACAAGGCGTTAATTGGGCAAAGCAACAAGGCTTAGCAAATGTTGAGTTTGTTGAACAAGACAAAAAAGACACGGATAAAACTCAACGTGATTATGATCAACAAAGAAATGACTCAGGCGCTCAAGTAATTGGTGGTGCCATATTTAATGTGAAACTAGACCTTTCGCATCCATTAGCGTATGGATACAATAAAGAGAATATACGAGTGCTTAGAAATAGTACCATGTTCTTGAAAAAAGGAGATAATGTATATTCAAATCCTATTGTATACACCGCCAAACCATTAGCTAGTGGCTATGCATCAGAAAAGAATAAGGAGCTGTTAGCCGGCTCTGCAGCTGCAGTAGTAAGTAGATATGGAGGAGGGAAGGTTATCACCATGACCGACAATCCTAACTTCAGAGCATTTTGGTACGGAACCAATAAACTGTTTATGAACGCCGTATTCTTTGGTCACACTATAAGCTCTTCAACCGCTAACTAAGCAAATCTTTTAAACAAGCTATAAAGCCCATTCTTTTGATATGTATTATTGAAAGGATGGGCTTTTTTTATTTAAACTATTTTTTAATCATGTCAAAGGTAGACGTGACCTTGAGCCTTCTGTTGATTCTATCCTATTAATTTCGCTTATTCTATGAAACGTAATTAATTTTCTTATTAAACAAGAGATAGTTATTCAGTCTAAAGTCCATTAGATGAAAAATAATTCTACACATAGCTTAGATGCCTCACAAAGAATTCAAGAGAAATATGATTTTTATTTCTTAGCTCTAACATTCACTATAGTTGGGTTTGCAGTTCAAACGCAACCAAATGATGCAATTATAATTGCAAGGATTGCAGAATTAATGAGTTGGTGTCTATTTATTATATCAGGTATTTGTGGAATGTTTAGAATTGAACAGAAATATCAGATGTATTTTATTGATTACTCAAGACACATAAAAGGGGAGGAAATAAGACTTTATAAAATAGCAATAATCAAAGGGGTTTCAGAGATAGAGTATCTTCAGGCTCCCCCTAAGAAATCAACGTTGCCAGTTAATGAGAAGGTTATAGCAGGTTTACAACAACAAATGTCTGATTTTAACTCTCTTATTGAGAAAGATAACTTATATTCTAAAGCATTATTTTATACGCAAAAATATTTATTTATAGGAGGTTTATTATCCATTATGATATCTCGAGGGATTAAGTCTTTTTTAGAAATTTATACATCATTATAGTTTTTATATAAGACAAAATGCAATGATACCACAAAACAGAATAAGTACACATCCGGGAATAATTTTACTAAAAGAATATCTTGAGCCCATGGAGCTTACTCAAAAAGAATTAGCCGATCATTTGGGTATTCCCATTCAACGTATCAATGAAATTGTACGAGGGAAAAGAGGGGTTTCTGCTGATACGGCCTGGCTACTGTCCAAGGCTTTCAAAACCTCGCCTGAATTTTGGCTGAACCTACAAGCCATGTTTGATTTATCTTCTCATCGTCCCTCCAGAGAAATCGCCCCACTAAAAGGTGTTAAGGTATAAAGAAGCTATAAGTAAATTATAGCCATTTTTGCAGGAACCAGTGGATTTGCCTAGGACAGATCCTCCGTCGAGACAAGAAATTGCAACCCCTTAACAGGAAGTTTAAATTATTTGGCTAGTAGATTTGATTCGCAAAATATTAGTAAGCGGATTAAATATAGGCATCGGTGGGTAGGGGTGTCTTATAAAAGAAGCGAGTAAATCCACCGAAATTTCAACACGTTTTATTTTAGAATCACATCTTCGGGAATCAGTTTAATGCCCACAGTTTCTTAACACACTTTTGTGGACAGTACTGCGAAGATCCTGATCCGTCAGTAATCGGCGGACGGAATGACCCTCTAAAGGAAATCTGTCAACGAATTATCTAACATCTATAAGGGTAACTGTTTTAATAGTAGAAAAGAGAAGGGAGTAAAGAATACCACCTAAAGCACCGACCATCTTGTAGAAAATAGATGGCCGATGTAGGGGGTAAAATAATTAAGTCTTACTGTTTTACGCCGTCAATAATAACGTGGGTAACATGACTTGTATATTCGAAAGGATCGCCATCATAAAGAACAACGTCAGCATCTTTACCTTTTTCAAGAGAGCCAACACGCTTTTCAATATTAAGGAGCTTTGCTGCATCAATAGTAAGTTTTTGAAGAGCAACTGCTGGATCTAAACCATGAGAAACTGCAACACCAGCCTCAAAAAGTACAACACGTGCTTTTGGCACATAGCCTTCAAAACCACTTTGGAACGCAAATGGGATGCCAGCTGCATGTAATTTTGCAGGAGTTTCCATGCTTGCATTTTTAGCGTCGCCACCAGCTCTCATCATTGTAGGGTGTACAATAACAGGAATTTTAGCCGCTTTAATTTCATCTAAAACTAAATAGGCTTCTGCCGCACCATCAAGCATCATTGGGAAACCAAATTCTTTTTGGAGTCTTAATGCTGTCATAATATCATTGGCTTTATGAACAGTAACTAATGCAGTTAGTTTCCCTTCTAGTACATCAGCTAAAACTTCCATACCAAGATTTTTACTGAATTTGGCATCTTTAGAGCTACGCTTTTTTGCATAGTCTTGAGCTTTAATAAACTCTTGGCGTAACATTGCAATCCCTTTAGAGCGGGTACCTGGTTTCGTAAAAGAACGATCAAGGTTTCTGCCTATAGTAAATGCAACCATTTTAGCGGGCACAATAACCGATTCTTCAACAGTAGTTCCTGTTGTTTTAACAATCATTGTTTGGCCACTAATAAGTGCGCCTGGTCCGTGCCCAGTATGCACCGTTGTAACGCCTAAGCCACGAACGTGACCTATTAAATCTTCACGAGAATTATATGCATCAATAGCACGTAATTCTGGTTGTATTGGGCTACTTTTCTCAAGTTGATCTTGATCTGTATCCACATTGTATTTACCAGCTAAACCAACCGTTGAATGAGCGTCAATTAAACCTGGTGTTACAACCGCAGCTTCTAATACTTCATAATTTGATGGAATTTTGATGGATGACTGTTTGCCAACGCGATCAATTTTTCCATCTTTAATAAGTACCACTCCGTCTTTAATAGGAGCGCCAGCACTTGTATAAACGGTACCACCTTTTATAGCAATTTGTGCATTAGCTATATTGGCAATGCCGATTACAAAAAATAAAACAAATAAAATTCTTAATACTTTCATTCTAATTCTCCTCTTGGTGATGGTTTTGGAAACCAGTTCTGAAGATCTCATAACCACCAGTTGCATATTCTTTGTCTTCTGGATTTGAACGGTCCCAAACTTTTTGGCCTTCAATCCAAGTTTGCTCAATATGAGTATAAACACTAAATGGATCGCCAGAGAGTAAAATGAAATCAGCATCTTTGCCTTTTTCTAAAGTACCTGTGCGGTCTTCAATGTCCATCATTTTTGAGTTTGCAATAGTAACAGCTTCGAGTGCTTTTTCGCGACTCATGCCATCTCTAACCATCATAGCAGCAGAACGTAAAAATAAACGTGAATCTGTAATGCCATCATCAGTATGCAAACCAACTAGAGCACCTGCTTTTTCTAAAGCTGCGCCGTTGATGTTAAGTAAATTAATTGCTTCCATTTTACCACCAAAAGAATCGAGTGTAATAATAGAAGAAGGAATGCCAGCTGCAGCAATTTCGTCAGCTACTCTATGAGCTTCACTTACGTGATGAAGTACTAATCTATATCCAAACTCTTGCGATAGGCGGATGGCAGTTAAGATATCATCGTGGCGGTGAGTATGGTTGTGTACAATTCTTTTACCTTCTAATATTTGTACAAGAGCTTCCATTTCCAAATCGCGTGGAGGCAATTTACTTTCGTCACCTTTTGCATCAGCTACTTTAGCTTGATATTCTTGAGCTTTAACAAACATTGCACGAACCATGGCCGCTGCTTTAGCACGGGTACCTGGGAAAGGCGCTGCGCGTCTTGGATTGGTTCCGTTGGCCATTTTCATGCCACCATAGATATTGTTCTCTTCATCAACTACCAAAAGCATTTCATCAATTGTATTTGCTTTACGTAATTTTAGATATACTGTTTGGCCACTCATTAAATGACCTGAACCAGGCATTACGTTTACAGATGTGATACCACCTGCAAGAGCTTTTTTAAACGTATTGCTTCTCGGATCAATAGTGTCGTAAATACGAACATCTGCATGTAGTGCTGATGAACGATCGCCACCGTCTCCTTCACCAATATGCGAATGGGTATCTATTAAGCCTGGCATAATAACTTTACCAGTAGCATCGTGTACCACAGCATTACTAGGAATGGATGTATTTGAACCGCCTACAGCTACTATCTTGCCGTCTTTTACAATAAGTACGCCATTGTCTATAGGTTTAGAATTTATTGGAATTATATGGGCGCCTTTAAAAGCATGCGGCACTGATTGCGCATTTAATGGCCCCGAAAGTAATAGGAATGCAAGCATACTAAATGCAAGACTCTGTAATGACCTCATAGTTATTTGGGTTGGTTAATATTGATTTTATTATTGCGGTGAAATTTAGAAAAAGGAACTGTATCAACAAGCGCTTTTGATGCAATAGCGCGCTGCTTTACATCTTTAAACAATAAAACTAATTAATGGGATCTGTTTTATCATTATATATATCTTTGATAACATTAAGATTGTGAGATATTAATTCGTGCGACATCCATTGTCCTGAAACCATCACCCCTTGCAACAGTTTTAGGTTATTTAAGTCAATAAAAGGGTTTTCATCAACTAATATTAGATCTGCTCTAGCGCCTAAAGTGATAGTTCCAAATTTGTCTTCATCAATAAAAAACTGACCAACATTGGTAGTACCAGTTTTAATTATTTCGTAGGGCGTCATACCCGCCTGTTCCATTAGTGCAAACTCGCGATGGATAGAAAAACCAGGCACACTAAACAACTGAGGGGCATTTGTACCTAATAAAATATTAACGCCGGCTTTATTCATTTCTGATAGTAACATAATACGCGCATCTGCTTGAACTCTATCTTCAATTAAGTTGTACTGCGTTTTTAAAGCCATATTCTTTTCTTCCCAAGCTATGTAACGCAAAAGTAAATCTTGAGGTATATATTGCAGTTCTTCATAACTTTTTAGTGTATCAATACTTATTACGCCAAGTAAATTTTCCCATAAAGCTAATGTAGGCACTATCCACACATTATTTTCTTTGGTTAGCTCTATTACTTCATGGAGTTTCTCAGCCCTATCTTCTTTTTTAAAAGCACTTAAATACGAGATGTAGCCTTCTAAATGATCTATAGTTCGTTGACCAGATTCTATTGCATGAATGAGTCCAACATCAGTAGGAACGTGCCCTACAAAACTTATTCCCAATTCTTTTGCTGTTTTACTAATAGCATCATACTCAGCTAGTGTTAAACCAGTACGTATTTTTAAAAAATCCCATCCTTCTGCGTATTGTTTTTTTACCATATCAATGGCACCACGCTCTGAGATTACAGAGCTACCACTTAAACCGGGCCCAGCTAAGTATAGGTTTGGTCCAAAAATATCACCAGATTTTATTAATGCTTTTAAATTAAGGTGATTTGGCCAGTTTAAGGTGTTTCGAACAGTTGTTACACCAGCCGCAGTGTAGAGAAATAATGTATGCTCAAGATATTCTGGAGTCATATATCTTGGCGTATTGTCTGGGGGAACTAAAGGGGGAATGTGACCGTGCATTTCGCCGATTCCTGGCAATAAATATTTCCCGGCGGCATCAATAACAGAAAAGTCATCATCAAAAGTGATGTCATCTGCTTTTGCAATGGTAATAATTCTATCACCTTTAATAACTACAGTATAATTAATTAGTACACTGTCGCTAGTCATAGGCAGTACGTTCACATTTTTAAAGGCAATCCCTTCCCCTTTAAAATGATTTGGATCCTTTTGTAATCCTAGTAGATAAAATAAGATTCCTATGGTACACACGGTACCAACAAGAAATAGAGAAATTATACGTGTCATATAGCTTTGCAATATCTAGAGCACTAAATAAGCACGAAGATGTACATGAAACAATACAAAAGTATTCTTTTTATCTATTTTTACTATTAGAGACTTAGCCCTAGTATAAAGGAGGTTTTTTTACACTTATGTTGAGTGAAGCCTCTGTAATGACCTGAAAGCGCCTTGCACCTATATAAAATAAATACATACTAAGTACTAAAATAGTATGTGCTATGTCTAAATGATTAAACCAGAGGCCTAAAGAAAACTCTTTTACATAAATAAACGCTACAAGAATCAAAAACACAATATTCAGGGATATTATCCCACTGCCAATATTCTGTGTTCTGAAATAGACTACACCGTGTAAAGGGAGGGCTATAAATAATAAACTATACACAGATTGTAGCATTACAAACAAGAAGTCGACAGTATAAATACTTAGTAATGATGAAGCAGTTAGCACAATTAATCCCACTATCTTTAAAAAGCGTAGCGCTGTGTTATTCATAAAGGGAGTCGCTTGAATTATTGCAACACGTTCCATCAAAAATACAGCTACCATTGCTAGTAGCCAGCTAATTAATTGCCAACTTGGGTTAAATATGTATTGGAAAGCATGGCCTAGAGTACCGCCTAAAAATGTGGCAATTGCCATTAACAAAAAAAAGGAACGTAGGTATTTATGAGAGGCACCTTTTTTGTTAAGTGATCGAAGTTTTAAAAAGGCAAAAAGGCAAATACTGCTAATAAATAAATTCGTTACCAAGCTCATGGGCTCCATTATGGTAATTCCAAATATCTCGATGGAAGGTTGCCCAGTAGGTGATTGCATGGTTATTTAATTAGCATTAAAAAGAAAAGAACATTCTAATATCAAAATTGAATTTAAAATGACTATGCCTATTTAAAAAAAAGCCCCTACACTAGAAATAAGTATAGAGGCTTTAATATCTTTATTACACTAGTTTAGATACGAAATCTAGTTTTTCCCAAGGGAATTCTTCTCTACCAAAATGGCCATAAGCAGCAGTTTGCTTATAGATTGGACGTTTTAACTCAAAGCGCTCAATAATTGCTTTAGGTGTACAATCGAAAGTTTTATTTACTAGGTTTGCTAGTTCTGTATCAGTCATTTTCCCTGTTCCGTAACTATTTACATTTATAGAAACAGGCTCTGCAACTCCAATAGCATAAGCAAGTTGAACTAAACACTCCTCAGCTAGCCCTGCAGCCACTAAGTTTTTAGCAATATGGCGAGCTGCGTAAGCCGCACTTCTATCTACCTTAGATGGATCTTTACCAGAAAAAGCACCGCCGCCATGTGCGCCAAAACCACCATAAGTATCTACAATAATTTTACGGCCAGTTAAACCTGTATCGCCATGTGGGCCGCCTATAACAAATTTACCAGTTGGATTTATATGATATAATGTATTGGCATCAATAAGTTCTGCGGGAATAACGGTACTAATTAAATGCTTTTTTATATCAGCGTGAATTTGCTCCTGTTCAACATCTGCATCGTGCTGTGTAGAAAGCACAATAGTGTGAATGCGTTTTGGTGAACCATCCTCATTATACTCTATAGTAATCTGACTTTTGCTATCAGGACCTAAATAAGGCATTAAGTTGGTTTTTTTACGAATACGAGCAAGCTCTTTTAATAAATTGTGAGAATACTGCAAAGGCATAGGCATATATTCTGGTGTTTGCTTGGTTGCAAAACCAAACATCATACCCTGATCTCCAGCGCCATCGCGATCTACACCTAATGCTATATCTGAGCTTTGTCTATTAATTGTTGAAAGAACTCCACAGCTATCTGAATCAAATCTGTACGAAGCTTTTGTATATCCAATTTCTTTAATTACATCACGCACAATGTCTTCAATATCTACATAAGCGTTAGTAGTAACCTCACCCGAAACAATTGCCAAACCAGTAGTAACTAGAGTTTCTACTGCAACCCGAGAGTTTGAGTCTTGTTTTAGCATTTCGTCTAAAATGGCATCTGAAATTTGATCTGCCACTTTATCTGGATGGCCTTCGGATACTGATTCTGAAGTAAAAAGTTTTTTCATGATAATTATATTCTTTAGGAGGTAAGGTTCCTTAGGTTAGGAGAATGAAAATAAATAGAAGGGGCAAAGTTAAAAATAAATCTACTAATAACTGATTATGATTCGAATAAATCTTTGCCGGTACTTTGTTGCTTTATTCCTAAGTATTGATAGGTTTTTGCTGTTACAATTCGTCCTTTTGGGGTACGCTGTAAAAAGCCTTCTTTAATAAGGTAAGGTTCGTAAACTTCTTCAATAGTCTCTTTATCTTCGCCTACGGCTACACCAAGTGTGCTTAACCCAACTGGGCCGCCGTTATAGTTTTCAATAATGGCACGTAACATACGTATATCCATTTCATCAAGCCCATTTGAGTCAACATCAAGCGCATTTAAAGCTTTATCCGCAATCGTTTTATCAATTTCTGTAAGCCCATCAACTTGAGCGAAATCTCGAGTACGGCGTAATAGTTTATTTACTATTCTCGGGGTACCTCTACTTCGGCTAGCAATCTCAAATGCGCCCTGATCAGTAATCCCAAAGTTCATAATTTTAGCAGAACGCAATGCTATAAGTTGTAGCAATTCCACATCGTAATAATCGAGACGCATATCAATTCCAAAACGGGCACGTAGGGGCGCAGTAAGCATTCCTTTTCGTGTGGTTGCACCAACCAAAGTAAAATGATTTAAGTCAATTTGAACACTTCGTGCATTGGGGCCAGAATCGATTACAATATCGAGCTTAAAATCCTCCATAGCAGAATATAAATACTCTTCAATTACGGGATTTAAACGGTGAATTTCGTCAATAAACAACACATCACCTTCTTCAAGGTTGGTAAGCATACCCGCTAAATCACCCGCTTTTTCTAAAACAGGGCCAGTAGTAGGTCTAATGTTTACTCCCATTTCTTCGGCAATAATATACGAAAGAGTCGTTTTACCCAACCCAGGAGGGCCAGATAAAATAACATGGTCTAAAGCATCGCCACGCTGTTTTGCAGCTTTTATGAAAACACTTAAGTTAGAAATAGCTTTTTTCTGGCCAATAAACTCCTCTATTCTAGAGGGACGTACCGACTGTTCAAAGGCTTCTTCTTTTTGATTTGGATTTAAAAGCGGGTTTTGCACTATTTGCGAGCTGTAAAATGTTTACACTAACTTTGTGTAATTATAGTTAGTTTTAACGCGAAATGCGTATGTAACTTTATCTTTTTATTTATGAAATTTGGTTCCTTTTCCCCAGACGATTTAAAATACGACCCTTTGGTTGAACAAAAAAAGCTTAAAGGTAAAAATGAACTTAACCTTAAAAAAAACGAGCTTCTGAAAAAGAGAGGAATGCATAAAGACCTAACGTCCAGTAATTTAAAAATATTTGGTCCCGAATATTTCTTTAACTACGAACTAAGTTGGTTAAAATTTAACGAAAGAGTGCTTGCTGAAGCACAAAACGAGAAGAATAAACTACTAGAAAGAGTAAAGTTTATTGGAATTGTATGCTCTAATTTAGATGAGTTTTTTCAAAAAAGAGTTGGTGGGTTAAAACGTCAGCAAATGGCAGGCGTTAAATCACTTTCGGTAGATGGTATGACGCCAACCGACCAGTTAAAAGCTATACAAGGTGAAGTTACTAAAATGATTGAAGGCTATAGAGGATGTTTTTTCGACTCATTGATGCCAAGTTTGGCTAAAAATGGTATTCAAATAAAAAAATACACTGAGCTTAATGAAGACCATAAAAATATAGCCGACCGATTTTTCTTCAAACAAATCTACCCCATAATAACTCCACTTGCGGTAGATGAATCTCATCCATTTCCTTTTATCTCAAACCAAAGTTTATCGCTTGCAGTAGAACTTAGAGATCCCAAAACAAAAGAACTGCATTTCTCGAGAGTTAAAATTCCTTCAAATAGACCAAGGTTTATTCAGTTACATCGCAAAGGGAATAAAGTTATTTTAATTCCTATAGAAGATTTAATTCTAAATAAGATAAATCAGTTTTTTACTGGGATGGAAGTTGTTTCAGCTCACATGTTTAGAGTAACAAGAAATGCGTCTTTAGAAAGGAATGAAGAAGAAGCCGATGATTTATTAGAGATGATTGAAGATGAGCTCAAAGAGCGACGGTTTGCCGGAATAGTTCGTTTAGAACTAGATATTGAGATGCCTAAACACATTAAAAAATACCTTATCAAAAATCTCGAAATAAACTGGAATGATGTTTACGAGATGACAGGAACTATAGGATTAGCTGATGCTTTCCAGATATCGCAATTAAAAGGTTTTGTGCGGCTTAAAAATAGACATTGGATTCCTGTGTTACACCCAGCTTTACGGCATGAGTTAGATGAAGAAACACCAAGTATGTTTGAGGTTATAAAGAAGGGCGATTTCATGGTTCAGCATCCATACCATAGCTTTGAACTAACCACACAGCGATTTATTGAAGAGGCAGCAAAAGACCCCAAGGTGCTAGCTATAAAGCAGACACTCTATCGTACCTCAGAAGATTCGCCATTAATGCATTCTCTAATGACTGCAGCCGAGAATGGTAAGCAAGTTGCTGTTCTTGTTGAAATACAAGCTCGCTTCGACGAACAAAGAAATATTAATTGGGCTCAAAAATTAGAAAATAGTGGAGTTCATGTAGCGTACGGTTTACCAGGGCTAAAAATTCATACCAAAGTAACCATGGTTGTGCGCGAAGAAGAAGATGGGCTAAAAATGTACTGCCATTTAGGAACTGGAAATTATCATCCAGATACCGCTCAGATATACGAAGATTTAGGGCTTTTTACCTGCAATGAAGTTATAGGCTCGGATGTAGCCGATATTTTTAACCTCTTAACTGGTTACGCTCCCGATCAAACATTTGAGAAATTACTTGTTGCACCCAAGCATTTACGTAAAGAGATAACAAAACTAATAAATGCAGAAATTGAAGAAGCAAAAAAAGGAAATGAAGCTCGTATAATTGCAAAAATGAATAGTCTTGAAGATCCATTAATCATTCAAGAATTATATGAAGCTTCAAGAATGGGCGTAAAAATTGATCTTATAGTACGGGGTGTATGTCGATTAATTCCTCAAAAGAAAGATCTCAGCGATAATATAAATGTGCATTCTGTTATAGGACGGTTTTTGGAGCACTCTCGCATATTCTACTTTCACAGTGGTGGTGAGTATCAATATAGTATTGGCTCTGCCGATTGGATGCACAGAAACTTAGATGCGCGTGTAGAAGCAATCACACCAATACTTGAACCAAAGCTTAAAAAATACCTTCAGTTTTTATTAAATCTGTACTTAATTGATAACACCCAGCGTTGGATACTAAACAGTGAGGGTGAATACACAAGAGCGAAGAAACAAAAAGGCTCTTCAAAAATATCAACGCATAAAGCGCTAATGAATCACATGTTTTCCTCGGCCACTCCTATTCCCATGACAGATAATCATTAAAAGAGAAGATCCGAGAATTCCATATTATAAATATTAGCTAATTTGGGGAAGGGGATTAAATGTTAAAAAACGGGGCATCTAAATCCTGATGCCCTGTCCAATTCAAATAATAATAAGGGTGGCTTAAGAGCTATTGATTTCAGGAGTTTGAATCCGTCATCCATTAATAATTAACCCTTAGTTCCCAGTCTGCTGCTCAAAATCTTCGTAATCAACCTTACCTAAATCGTAATTCAATTTTTGATATAGGCGGAAAGATTGCTCACGGAAAACGCCATTTTTAGAATAGGTTGTTCCTGCTGCATTTAATGCTTTTTCTAACTCACCAGTATGTACATAAGCATTGGCTAAAAACCAGTTAGCCTTTTCGGCAATCATACGATTTTCTTCACCGCGGGTAGCAGCTTCTGTAAATGAAGCTATAGCCATTGTATATTCACCGCTATTATATTGTATAATACCACGATTTAAAAAAGCCTTAGAAGCATAAGGTTCTCTATCAAACTCAGCTATTACTTGGTTGTAAAATTCCATGGCTTTGGATTTATTTCCAGAAAAGGCGGCTTCAAAACCTAGATTTAATAGTGAATCTGCTTTAGAGATGTTAACCTGATTAGAGCGTAATGCATCAGCAAACTCATACTGATCGGATGGAATAGTTTGGACAATAAATTGGTGCAATTCTGTTTGTGCTGGAACTTTAAATAACTGTATTAAAGCTACAAATAGAACCACTGCAGCAGCAGATGCATACCATGCCCAACTAGGTAGTCGACGTATAACCGCCTTTTTGCTTTTTTCTGTAGCCCCAGATTTATTCAATATTAACTCTCTTACACCAACTTCAATTTCTAGGTGATCTAGTATAGATGGGTCTTTAGCTATATCATTCCAAAGGCTCTCAATGCCTACCTCTGATAATTCCCCTTTAACGTACGCATCAATATTTTTTAGTAATGCTATTTTAATTTCGTTTTCCATGATTAAAATAATTAGTTCTGAATGTATTTTTAATACATTCAGTATTTGTAAGACCGTTTCGCAGCCTATTCCTTACACTAAAGATTGATATTATTTTTAAAACAGTCTTTTAATAGCTGAATGATGCGATGTTTCTTGGTCCATGCATTATTTACAGAGATTTTAAAGTGACTTGCAACAACACTAGCTTCATCTCTAGGGTTCTCAAACCAATATGATATATACTCTAAATTATCTGGCTTGAGAGCATTTAGGCATATCTCTAAAATCTTTTGCCTTTCCTTGCTTAATATATTCTTTAGTTGATCTGGCTCATTTGCATGAAAGTCAGGTAGAGTATCGTAAGTGGTCTCTTTCCTTTTAGTAAGCAATTTAAAATAATCATTCTTGGCAGTGGTAAATAGGTAATATATAATAGAATCAGGGTTATTTATCTTCTCCCCTTTAATTTTACCTATAACAAGTAATAAAGTGTTTTGGGCACAATCCTCTGCATCCTCCTGAGAGGCATTCATGCGAACACGTAGGAATCTAATTAGCACCTTAGTTAGTACTTTAGATTGTTTATTAAGTTCTTTTTCATCGCCATCGTATATGGCCGTAACAAACTTTGAGTAATCCATAATGCGATTTAAGTGAATATGCGAGTTCAGGAAGTTAATGCAATACTTTGGCCTAAAATAATTAGAAAGCACCTCAAATTGTCAATATTAAGTATTGCTATGCAAGTCCTATGTGTTATTTCAATCGATTAAACCCTGATGAAAGGTACTAAATCAATACAATTCTACAAATAGAAAGCGATAAAAGTAATGTAGATACCTATTAAGCGGATATAATTATTTTTGTTATAGAGGCTTAAACTACTCAAAACCGATATCAATGCTAGACAGTACAAACAATCATAATATGTGGGGCGAGAACTAAATTACACACAAGAAAAAGCTATATTGCCCATATATAATTCGTTAAAGTATTCTCGCTATCATTTTATATCAATATTAGCGATTTTGTGACGGTCTAAAAATTTCAAATTAAATACATAAAAATGAGCGAAGGCTACGGTTTATTAAAAGGAAAAAAGGGAATTATATTTGGAGCGCTGGATGAACGCAGCATAGCTTGGCGTGTTGCCGTTGCCTGTAAGCGAGAAGGCGCCGACTTTGTACTATCAAATGCGCCTATAGCATTACGCTTGGGTCAACTTGATGAACTGTCTAAAGAAACAGGCGCACCTATTATTGCTTGTGATGTTTCTAGCGATGATGCAGTGAAGGAGATGATGGAGAAGGTAAAAGAAGAAATTGGCGGTGTTGATTTTATACTACACGCTATTGGAATGTCTCCAAATGTTAGAAAAACAAAGCCCTATACCGATTTAAACTATAACTGGATGCACCAGACATTAGATATCTCTGCTATCTCGTTACATCGAATTCTACATTTTGCTGATGAAGCTGGCATCCTAAATGATGGCGGTAGCGTAGTTGGCTTAACATATATTGGAGCACAGCGTATTTTCTCTAAATACTCTGACATGAACGACGCAAAAGCACTTTTAGAAAGTATTGCAAGAAACTATGGCAGCCGATTGGCTCCACGTGGCATTAGAGTAAATACTGTTTCTCAAGCGCCAACAAAAACTTCCGCAGGTGCTGGTATTTCGGGCTTTGATGGTATGTACACCTTCGCCGAAAAAATTGCGCCACTTGGTAATCCTTCGGCAGATGAGTGCGCCGATTACTGTGTAACTCTCTTTTCTGATTTAACTCGAAAAGTGACCATGCAAAATCTATATCACGACGGTGGCTTTGTAACTTCAGGTATTTCGGAAGAAATGATTGCCGATTTAGAAAAGCTATACGCCGACAAAAACAAATAATTATGCCAGAAATAATCCTCGGTATCGATCCCGGCTCTCGTTTTACTGGGTATGCCGTGCTTACCGAGGAAAAAGGCTCATTAGTTGCACTCCGCTGTGATGTGCTTAAAATGGCACACATGGATGATCACTCCGATCGACTAAAGTATATATTTGACCAACTTTGTGGCATTATTAAATCCATAAAGCCTACCTCTTGCGCCATTGAAACACCTATTTATGGTGTAGACCCACAAGCAATGCTAAAGCTAGGCCGCGCCCAAGCTGCTGCAATTCTAGCTAGTAAAGAGTGTGGAATTCCTGTTATAGAATACTATCCCAAGGTTGTTAAAAAGGCTATAACAGGCAATGGAAATGCGAGTAAAGAGCAAGTAGCTTTCATGCTACATAAAATGGTTCGCTTACCCGACGAAAAACTAAAAGATGATGCGACAGATGCTTTGGCTGTAGCTTGGTGCCATTACATGAAAAGTAAGAGCTTATTTGGTGGCTCGGCTCCAAAAAAGACACATCAGAATAATAAAAAATCGGATTGGGCCTCTTTTGTAGCCGATAATCCAGATAGAGTAAAAGGATTATGATTGGATTTTTAAAAGGTTTTGTAGAAGAACTTCTTCCAGATCTTGTTTTGTTGGATGTGGGGGGAGTTGGCTATAGAGTTGAGGTATCTTCTCAAACTCATAATCGATTGAGCCCTCAAACAGAAGTGAAACTGTTAATATATCATCATATAACCGAAAACGATCAGCGATTATTTGGGTTTTATACCAAAGAAGAAAAAAAGCTTTTTGAGAAATTGATAACAGTAAAAGGAGTGGGGCCAAAGCTTGGACTTACCATAGTATCTGGCTTGCCTGCAAATCTTTTGATACAAGCTATTTTTAATTCAGATATAGCCACCCTTACACGTGTACCCGGTATTGGTAAAAAAACCGCCGAAAGGATTTCACTCGAGCTTAAAGATAAAATAAGTGAGATAGGTACTCCAAGTTCAACAGTTGATAGTCAACCAACTTCAGGTATTACCGAAGAGGTTATTTCAGCATTAGAGTCGCTTGGATTTAAATCTAAAGAGGCCGAACAAACTGCCATGAAGGTGTTGCAAGGCTCTGAGCCAATTACAGTACAAGCTGCAATTAAAAAAGCATTAAGTCTCTTAAATAGATAAAAGTATTTTTAAAAAACTTCGAAGACTATTACTAAAATAGCTTAGTTTTGCATTTATATAATTACTTCCAATAAACCAGTTATAGTGTCTAAAAAAACGATATTAGTTGTTGATGATGAACAGGACCTTCTCGATTTAATAGAATATAATTTACGTAAAGAAGGCTTTGATGTACTTAAAGCAGAAAACGGAGAGGAAGGTATTGAAGTTGCCAAAAACTTTAAGCCAGACTTAATGCTACTCGATATTATGATGCCTAAGATGGATGGTTTACAAGTAGTAGATGCTATTCGGAAAGAGGATTCTCTAAAACAGATGGCAATCATATTCTTAACCGCACGTAGTGATGAAAAAACTGAGGTTGATGGATTAAATAAAGGTGGCGATGATTATATCACCAAACCTATAAGTACTACCAAATTAATTTCTAGAATTAAGGCGGTACTAAGGCGCTACGATGAAAGCACAGTCTCCGATAATAAAATTAGTGTACACGATTTAGTTATTGATAGAGGCCGCTATATAGTTCAGCGGGGAAACGAAGAATTTCAATTACCACGTAAAGAATTTGAATTGGTGTTTTTTCTAGCAAATAGAAAAGGGATTGTGTTAGATCGCCAAACTCTAATTAATCAAATTTGGGGTGATAATATTTTTGTTGTTGACCGCACCGTAGATGTACACGTGCGCAAAATTCGTGAAAAACTAGGCGATCATTATATTGAAACAGTAAAGGGAGTTGGATATCGTTTTAAAGAATGAAATCTAAAAAGAGAAAAAAAGCTAAGATATTTAAACTAGGGCTTCGCCTGTCCTTCTACACGGCTCTAGCTTCTGGGCTGTTTATGCTCTTATTATCATGGATTGTAGAACCTGCTATTATTTCTTTCAACGTCTGGTTTGTTTCAGCATTTACCATTCTCATTTTTGTTACTTCCTATATCGTTTCTTCGGCTTTAGAATATAGACGCCTGCAAACCTTAGAAAAAATTGCCAAAAACATTGCTAGAAAAAGATTTGAAGAGTATGGCGAAATCACCTCTGGTCGTAATGACGAAATTGATTACCTCATTGTACAGCTTATAAAGGCAAGTAGAACGGTTGAGCATGAGATACAGAGACTCAACAGAATAGAGAATTACAGGAAAGAGTTTATTGGGGATATTTCACATGAATTGAAAACCCCTATATTTGCTATTCAAGGCTTTATAGAAACCTTGCTTGATGGAGCTTTAGAAGATGAGAATGTAAATAGAGACTTCCTTAAAAAGGCTATGCGAAATGTTAATCGCCTACTCTATCTAACTAAAGACCTTATGGAGATATCAAAGTTAGAAACCGGGGAGCTAAAACCAGATATAGAGGAAATTAACCTATATGATGTAATACATGATGTAGTTGAGAGTTTGCAATACAAAGCCGAAAATGACAATGTAACTTTGCAATTAACCCCATTTGATAAAAATATAAAAGTAAAAGCAGATAGAAATCAGATTAAGCAAGTACTCATCAATTTAATTGAAAATGGTATCAAATATAATGTACCAAAAGGCAAGGTCTTAGTTGAGGTGCATCCACATAAAAATGGAAATAAGCATATTGAGGTTCATATAAAAGATACGGGCATTGGTATTGAACAAACAGATTTATCGCGTGTTACAGAGCGATTTTTTAGAGTAGAAAAGTCAAGAGCTAGAGAACGTGGCGGAACGGGCTTGGGTTTGGCGATAGTGAAACATATTATGGAAGCACACGGGGAACAATTACTTCTAGAAAGTACACCCAATAAAGGATCTGTTTTCAAATTTACACTACTTAAAGTTAAGCGTGAAAGGATTTAATTATATGCCTACCTTGGCTAATCAATAATAATAATAGAGATGTAGAGTATGATTTACGCAGTAATAATGGCCGGTGGTTCGGGAACTAGATTTTGGCCACAAAGCACTAAAGCCCTTCCGAAGCAATTTTTGAATCTATTTGGTGAAGGTACCATGATTCAAAATACAGCTAAAAGGTTAGAAGGTATTATCCCACAAGAGCGGGTAATGGTTGTTACAAACGACAGTTATGTATCTATCGTAAAAGAGCAATTACCTAAAGTTCCAGTTGAGAATATTGTGGGTGAACCTGTCGCAAAAAATACCGCACCTTGTGTGGCAATTGCTGCAGAACTTCTTCTAAAGAAAGATCCTGATGCTGTTATGGTAGTATTGCCTGCCGATCACCATATAACAGACGAAGCAACTTTCAGCCAAATTCTTAGAACAGCAATTACTAAAGCTGAATCTGGAAGTCATTTAGTTACAATTGGTATTCAGCCATCACGAGCAGAAACAGGTTTTGGTTATATCCACGCTGATAAAGAATCTGATGGAGAGGTTCTTAAAGTTAAAGGCTTTAAAGAAAAACCAGACGCCATAACTGCCCAACATTTTTTAGATGAAGGAGACTATTTCTGGAATAGCGGAATGTTTGTGTGGCGAGCTGATACTATCCTTGATGAATTTAAAAAGCATCTACCCGACACTTATGATCTTGTTAAAAATGCCTCAGAAGAATTATATACCGATATGCACTCTGTGGCTGTTAAAGACTTCTATCTAGGCTGTGAATCAATCAGTATAGATTATGGTATTATGGAGCAAGCCAAAGAGGTTTTTGTGGTGCCAGGTGAGTTTGGTTGGAATGATGTAGGTAGTTGGGCCGCTGTATATGAATTAGGTGAAAAGGGAAGTAATGGGAATTCCATTCAAAGTATAAATGCAACTTTAGCCAATGCTAACAATAATCTTATTGTATCTAAAACAGAGAAAATGATTTCTATCGTGGGTCTAGATAATGTAGCAGTGGTAGAAACCGATGACGCTATTCTAGTTGTTAATCTTGAACAAGCCCAAGGAGTTAAAGATATAGTAGAGCAGCTAAAATCAACTTCAGATTATAAGAAGTTCCTTTAATCGTTAATAATGAGAACCTGTTCGTCGTAAGCTAACTTAATATGTTCGGGCAGGGCATCATTTGCTGGTTGATGATCTACATAAGAATTCATGTGAATTAAATATGCCTCAGGTATATCTAGTTCTTGAATTATTTCAACAGCTTCGGGAATGGTTAAATGGGTGGGATGTGATGGCTCCCAGCGCAAAGCACTTAGAGCAATTATCTTACAACCACGTATAAGTTCCATGGTAGTGTCAGGGATTTCTTTAACGTCTGTTAAATACGCGAAATCATTTATTCTGTACCCTAGTATTTCTAATTTACCATGGTGAGCTGGTAAAGGCGTAACATTAAATTCACCCAATTTGATGGGTCTTTTGATTTCATTTAGTGTCAATGAAACAGAACCATCATATTTATCATCACCAAAAAGATAATCAAACCGATTGCGAATAGATTCTAGACAACTTTTTGAAGAATAAACGGGAATATCATTTTTCTGCACATAATTATAAGACCTTAAATCATCTAAGCCAGCTACATGATCCATGTGCTCATGCGTAATAAGTACATAGTCTATACTCTTAAGTTGTGCCCTAATGCTTTGAATTCTAAATTCAGGGCCTGCATCAATCAGTATCGAGGTCTCAACGCCTTGTATCCAGGCTGCACAGCGAGTTCTTGTATTTCTTGGGTCTCTGGATGCCAAATTCATTCCAAAGCCACCAGCTACTGGTACTCCCATTGATGTGCCCGTTCCAAGAAAGGTTACTCGCATTAGTCTTCGAACTCCAGTTCTGAGGCAGAACTATTTCTAGCCACCGACAGGCGATCCCAAATAATTTCCAATTCCTTTTTAATTGCTGGTTTTATAAAAGTATTGCTTAAATCAATATCAGCTAAAACTCTAGCTAAAGTTCCTACTTGAGATTCAACAGGTTTATTCTTGTTTACCATCACTAGTTTTTCTCCTTCAATCAAGCAATCATTTCCTCTAAACGAGCCGCGTTCTTTTCTCAGCTTATAGCCTGCTTGTTCTAAAAGTAATTCTAGTTCTAATAAAAGCTTATCGGGTTTCAAATTGAAAATCCAATGGTTATTAAATGATTCTTTAAATTGTAATCGTATTTGTCTTTATCTATATCAAATATAAACTTTCTGAAATCGTATCCAATACTTAAGTTCTTGTTACCGATGAAGTTTAAAAAGTTAAGTCTACTCTTTCCTGTTAAATACGCCATAGAGCCACCGAAGAAACCTCCACTTGAAGAACTAAAACCGTAGCCTGGTGTAAAATAATTAGTGAAACTAATGGAGTCTTTAAGCTTTAAGGCGATGTAAGCACCAGCACCAAAAGACACAGCTGTTTGAGAAAATCTCTCGGGTGAAGCATCACCAGTTACAGTTACTAACTCAGAACCAATTCTAAGGGGCATCCCTACTTGTATGTTTTCTTTTCTTATAATGGATAGGTCGTTGGTATAGTAAATAGACAGGTTAAAGTAACTACTCCTATTTAAGCCAACTATACTATTGGCTAAATTTAAACCCAATTCAAAGCCTGTACTTGCACTTTCAAACTGAAAGTTAATCGAATTGTGATTAAAATTTAGTCTGTTATTATTTAATACTGCTGCAGGGTTGCCAGTATATACAAAATCATTAAAGCCAGTACCAATTCTGAAGTATGTTTGCGACTCACTTGTTTTCTTCTCAATGCTACTAACACTAAACATTTGAGCACTTAATAATGCAGGCATTAAGCAAGCAAGTAAAAATATAAATGTTCTTTTCATAAGGAATGATTTCGAATGTATATTTGGTTAGACACTTACAGAATATTTAAAAACAAGGAATAAGAAAATGAAGTTCATTCTACTATTACTTCTATCTTTAACAACATTAGGTACGGGAAATATGCATAATTCAATTTACGATTTTACCGTGAAAGATATTGATGGAAAAGCTGTGAACCTGCAGCAATATAAAGGTAAAGTTGTTCTGATTGTTAATGTGGCCTCAAAGTGTGGATATACTCCACAGTACGAAGGCTTACAAGAAATATATGAAACATATAAAAATGATGATTTTGTTATACTAGGTTTCCCTGCTAATAATTTTAAGGGACAAGAGCCTGGTACTAATGAAGAAATTAAAGAATTTTGTACTCTCGAGTATGGGGTAGAATTCCCAATGTTTTCTAAAGTTTCTGTACTTGGTGACGATCAAGCAGAACTATTTACTTATTTAACACATGAAAACAATCCAGATTTTACCGGAGATATTTCATGGAACTTTGAGAAGTTCCTTATAAGTAAAGAAGGCAAGCTAATTCGACGCTTTAAAACGAAAGTTAAGCCGGAAAGTAAAGAGGTTACTAATGCTATCGATCAGGCTATAAAGGGTAAATAAAATATATTTATTCTTTTTGCAAATAGCCCTTGACATACGATTGAAATGAGTCGTATATTTGGAGCTATTCAACGGTCCGGTAGTTCAGTTGGTTAGAACGCCTGCCTGTCACGCAGGAGGTCGAGGGTTCGAGTCCCTTCCGGATCGCGAATAACACCTAAAGCCTTGAATTCAATGTAGTTCAAGGCTTTTTTTATTTAAACTACAATAGCTTAGTTTTTCAAAATGCCCTCCCAAAATCCCACATACGATGTAATAGTTGTCGGCGGTGGACACGCTGGCTCTGAAGCTGCTGCCGCTGCAGCGCGATTAGGTTCCAAAACACTTCTTATAACCATGAACCTTGAAGCCATTGCTAAGATGTCATGCAACCCTGCTATGGGCGGTGTCGCAAAAGGACAATTAGTTAAAGAGATTGATGCTATTGGTGGTTTGAGTGGTATTATTAGTGATAGATCTGGGGTGCAGTTTAAAATGCTAAACCAGAGTAAGGGGCCTGCAATGTGGAGCCCAAGATGCCAAAGCGATAGAATGCTATACTCGCAATTAATGCGCAATGAACTCGAGAAACTAGATAATTTATTTTTTAGACAAGAAAATGTTGTCGATTTAATTGTCAATGATGATAAAGTAATAGAAGGGATTGTAACTGAAACTGGACAAATATTTCATTCTAAATCTGTTATACTAACTAGTGGCACTTTTCTTAATGGGCTTATTCATATAGGAGATGCTAATTATGGTGGTGGAAGATCTGGAGAAAGAGCTTCGGTTGGAATTTCTGCTGCATTAGAAAACAATGGCTTCGAAGTAGGGCGATTGAAAACAGGTACACCACCACGAGTTGATGGTAGAACTGTTGATTACTCCAAACTTGAAGAGCAAAAGGGTGATCCTGTGCCGACACCATTTTCTTTTTTAACTGAAGAATTACTTAAAGTAGAGGAGCAACTTTCTTGCTGGATAGGTTATACAGATGAAAATGTTCATGATATTCTAAGAACAGGGTTTGAACGTAGCCCAATGTTTAGTGGTAGAATCAAGTCTGTTGGCCCGAGATATTGTCCTAGTATAGAAGATAAAATTAATAGGTTCGCTGATAAAGATAGGCATCAATTATTTCTAGAGCCAGAAGGTTGGAGCACCTACGAAATGTATTTGAATGGGTTCTCAACCTCACTTCCAGAAGAGGTTCAGTATAGTGCGCTTAAAGCCATCCCTGGATTTGAAAACGTCGTAATGATTCGTCCTGGCTATGCCATTGAGTATGATTATTTCCCACCACATCAGATTAAACGGACCCTAGAAACGAAATTAGTTGAAGGCTTATATTTTGCTGGTCAGATTAACGGTACAACAGGCTATGAAGAAGCAGCGTGCCAAGGGTTAATGGCTGGAATTAATGCCGCACTGAAAATACAAGATAAAGAACCGTTGATTCTTAAAAGATCTGAGGCATATATTGGTGTGCTTATTGATGACCTTATCAATAAAGGTACAGAAGAGCCCTATAGGATGTTCACATCAAGAGCCGAGCACCGAATACTTCTAAGGCAAGATAATGCTGACTTACGCCTTACCGACATTGGATATAAGATTGGGTTAGCATCTAAAGAACGTTACGATAAAATGGTTAAGAAGTATGAGGCAGTTGATAAGTTATCTGCATTATTACATGACCGAACTGTTCGGCCACAAATATTAAATACAATGTTAGAGGAAAGGGGCACAACCGGGTTAAATCAACCAGTTAAAGCTCATTCTGTACTTGGTCGCCCTCAAATCTCTTTATTTGATATGATTGAGGTTGATGAGGGTCTTGCTGAAGAAGTTAATTTAATTACAACCGACAAGTATGTAATTGAACAGGCAGAAATACTGATTAAATACTCAGGCTACATTGAAAAAGAGAATGAAATGGTTGAGGAATTAAAAAACAAAGAGAACAAACACATTCCAGACACTTTAGATTACTCGAAGATCAAAAGCCTTTCTACCGAAGGTATGCTTAAGCTATCGAAGATTAAGCCAGAGACTATCGGTCAGGCAAGCAGAATTAGTGGGGTGTCTGCTAGTGACGTTTCTGTATTAATGGTTTATTTAAAAAGATAGGTTCCACGTGAAACACGACATCCAAATAAGGAAAATAACTCCTGACGAAAGTGTTTTAATTTCTAAAATGTTACAAGAGCACGAAAAAGTATTGCTGCTGTATGCGAAGTATTTGATGTGGTGGAATGACAAGGTTAATCTTGTGAGTAGAGATGTTTCACATGAAACATTGAAATCTCACATCAAGCATTCTTTATCCGTGTCCCTAATGAGTGAGTTTAATTCGGCAAAACACATTGTAGATGCAGGTAGCGGAGGGGGTTTGCCAGGTTTGCCATTGGCAATAGTTTGTCGCGATAAAGAGTTTGTGCTGAATGATATTGTAGCTAAAAAGATATTCGTGGCGAATGACTTAGTGAACAAATTGGCATTAAAGGAGAGTGTTACAACGCATTCGGGCTCAATAGCCAAAACAATTACTACCAAAGAGACGGTAATAGTAACAAAGCATGCGTTTAAAGTTTTTGAACTGTATGACTATTTAGAAGGTAAAGATTGGAGGGCGTTGATATTTTTGAAGGGGAAAGAGGAGGCTTTGGCGGAGCTAGATCAAGTGGAGGAGGCCTTTGATGTAGAGATTATAGATTTAGAAACTGAGTTTATGGGAGAGTTTTATAAAGGGAAGGCAGTAGTTCAAGTAATAAGAAAAGGATAGTGCTATGAATAGCTCTGAGCGAAGGCTTAAGTTAATGTTACTGATTCAGCAAAAGGGAGGGAAGAGGACGGTAGATGAATTTGCCGAGTATTTTGGGGTTAGTAGGAGAACGATATTTAGAGATATTAAAGCTTTGGGTGAAATTAATGTGCCCATAACTTGGGATAAATATGCTGGCTATGGCGTGATGCCTGGTTTTAAAATACCGCCACTTATGTTCTCTACTCAAGAGCTTGCTACTATAATTGTGGGATTGAATTTTGTTAAGTCGCAAGTTGATCAGCAAATGGTTAGCGATGCAAAAGGAGTGGAGGTTAAAATTAAAAATGTTTTACCCAGTGAGCTAAAGGAATTAATGAGCTCACTCCAAGAAAAAACCATTGTTGATCCTTATCAAAAATTTGGTGCTGAAAAAAAGAGTGGTGGAAACTGGTATTTATTGAGTAGTGCTATTTCTCAAAAAAATAGAGTGCAGTTTTTTTATGATTCTGAAAGTTCAAAAAAAGGTACACGAAAAATAGACCCTTATATTCTAGTATATTTTGAAGACCATTGGAATGTAATTGGTTTTTCGCATTTGAGAGGTGAAATTAGGAATTTTGTACTAGATAGGGTTACAGAGGTGGAAATATTGAATGAAAATTTCACCCCGCCAGCCAAAATGTCGATAGAGGGGCTTATTTTTAGGCCAGACGAGTTGACGCAAGAGATAGTGTTACAGGTTGGCAGTGAGCGAGTTAGGCGCTTAGAGAGCAATTTGCCGGCTAAAATATTTAAGCGAATCGAAATAAAACCTAATTTATTTAATATAAGCTTTTCGTTTAATAATTTAGACTATATCAATCAGTGGCTGCTTCAATATGGGAAAGAGATAAAAATAATTTCACCGCCAGCACTTATTGAAAAAAGGAAAAATTTATTAGAAGAAATGATTCAAGATCTCAAGTCTTAATAAGAGTACTTTTATAAAAATTAAAAATTAATCCCTATCTAAATTTTTAATTAAACCAATATAAAATTAGCAGTGGCATATCAAGCGCTTCCTAACACTGAGTAGAAAATGGTATAGTTCCAATCCCTCTTTGGGGTAGTACCTTACATACAAATATTTATAGGAAATAAATTTGTTCACACAACATGACGCACTCATCAGTGACGCCAGGGTAATATCCCAAAAAGTGTGTATTTGTTATTTCTATATACATGATGTAATCAGAATTGTAATTAAGGTTTGTAATAAAACCATTATCTCGTTTAGTAACTATAGGTTAAGTCATGTTTTGTGAACGGGTGTCTGTAGCGAGAGAAATGAATCTATACGATTGTAGCAATGGTCAACGCATGTTGCATTCTATAAAAATCTCACACTATGAAACTGGGGCAATTTAGTGTGATAATTTGTTTTCTAAACCATACATAGTCCCATGAATTATCTCGGGGTAATTAAGATAATTGCAAACAATGTTGATAAGGTTGTTTTATAAAAGAGGTATTCAAATCCACCGTAATATTAGCAACATATATTCAGTGGTTAACAATTTTTTGCAATCCTAGAAAATAGACTCATCAAGCTTGTAATTATCAATAACCTTGGAGCATGTTGCTAGGGTTTCTACCGAGAAAAGACATTAAAGTGTTTTACATGCACTTTTGTTATCTAATCTGCTAAAATTATTTAAATTAATTGCCATAAAAAAGGCTTCTGAAATGAATCAGAAGCCTTAGGGTATTCTTAGTAAACTAAGGAAGATTTATTCCGTTGTATCAGTAGTTTCGGTTGTATTTGTATCGGTATCAGAGTCTCCTCCTTCCTCCACATCAACCTCTTCTTCATTAACAACTCTTGTAATTGCCGCTATTGCGCCATCTTCATCAAGTCGCATGATGCGTACACCTTGAGTATTTCTACCCATTGTGCGAATGCCACTACAGCTCATTCTTATAACTTTACCCTTTTCAGTTATAATCATTAAATCATCTTGATCGGTAACTTCTTTTAGTGCAATTAGTTTGCCAGTTTTTGGTGTTACTTTAAGTGTTAATACACCTTTACCACCTCTGGTTTGCTCTCTATAATCAGTTACAAGTGAACGTTTACCGTACCCATTGTCAGACATTGCAAGTACAGTTGCTTCATGTGCATTTTTAATAACAACCATGTCAACTACTCTGTCATCTTCAGTTAAAGACATGCCCCTAACACCAGAAGTGTTTCGGCCCATTTCTCTAACATCATCTTCGTGGAAACGAATAGCACGACCATTTCTATTTGCAAGAAGAATATGACTATCGCCATCGGTTAACTCAGCAGCTAGTAATGAATCTCCTTCCTTAATATTGATGGCAATGATACCATCACGGCGAGGACGACTGTAAGCTTCAAGTGAAGTTTTCTTTATTTGTCCTTCAACTGTTGCCATTACAATAGAGTGCTTTTTAACGTAATCTTCGTCTTCTAGTGTTTTAACAGGAACAAAAGCCGAAATAGAGTCTTCCTTATCAATTTCGATAAGATTTACGATAGCACGTCCACGTGCAAGTCGGCCACCTTCAGGAATTTCGTACACTTTTAGCCAATAACATTTACCATGTTCAGAAAAGAACAGGATATAATTATGATTAGTGGCCACAAATAAATGTTCTACATACTCCTCATCCCTTGTAGTGGTACCTTTCATACCTTTACCACCACGGCGTTGACGCCTGTAACCACTAACTGGCATTCGTTTAATGAACCCTTTATTAGATATTGTAACCACCACATCTTCGTCGGCGATCATATCTTCAATATTAAAGTCTTCGGCGGAGTAAACTACCTGAGTTCTGCGCTCATCACCGTAACGAGCTTTAATATCGGTTAATTCGGTAACAATAATACTCTTTTGAATACTTCTGTCAGATAGGATTTCTCTAAAACTAGAAATTTGCTCCACAATCTCATGATATTCAGTATCAATTTTATCACGCTCTAAGCCCGTTAGTTTTTGGAGGCGCATATCTAGAATTGCCTTTGCCTGTATATCTGTTAAAGCAAATTTCCTTCTAAGTTCTAGTCCAGCAGCAGATGGGTTTTTAGCTGCTCTAATGGTAGCAATAACCTCATCAAGATTGTCGAGGGCAATTTTTAGACCTTCTAAAATATGCGCACGAGCTTCCGCTTGGTCTAAATCGTAGATCGTTCTACGAATAATTACGTCAATTCTATGCTCAACATAATGTGAGATAAGCTCTTTAAGTCCCATTACTTTAGGGCGGCCTTTAACCAATGCAAGGTTAATAACGCCGAAAGTAGTTTGCATCTGGGTGTACTTATAAAGTTGGTTAAGTACTACACCAGTATTGGCACCCCGCTTAAGAATGATAACAACACGCATACCATCGCGATCCGATTCATCTCGGATTTCTGAAATCTCAGTAACACGTTCGTCATTAACAAGTTCAACAATTTTTTGAATTAATGTACTCTTGTTAACCTGGTAAGGAATTTCAGTAATAATAATTTGTTCTCTGCCACCACGTAACTCTTCAGTATTTGCACGGGCACGCAAGGTTATTTTACCACGCCCAGTTTCGTAAGCTTCTTTAACACCTTCATAGCCATATATAATACCAGCTGTAGGGAAATCTGGAGCTGTGATGTGCTTCATCAACTCTTTAGTTTCTATCTCAGTATTATTTATATATGCTATAATTCCATCAACAACTTCATTTAAGTTATGTGGAGCCATATTTGTTGCCATACCAACTGCAATACCAGAGGAGCCATTAACCAGTAGGTTAGGAAGGCTACCCGGCATAACGGTAGGTTCTAGTAAGGTATCATCAAAGTTAGGCTGGAAATCTACGGTATCTTTACCTAAATCATTTAGTAGTTCTTCAGCAATACGTTGCATTCTAATTTCAGTATAACGCATTGCAGCTGCCGAGTCACCATCAACAGAACCGAAGTTACCCTGACCTTCAATAAGCGGATAACGAAGGGAGAAGTCTTGAACCATCCTTACAATGGTGTCATAAACAGCAGTGTCACCGTGGGGGTGATACTTACCTAAAACTTCACCCACAACACGAGCACTTTTCTTAAAGCCTCGGCTGTTTAACATACCAAGGTCGCTCATACCAAAAAGAGCACGCCTGTGAACGGGTTTTAAACCATCACGAACATCGGGTAATGCACGAGATACAATAACTGACATCGAATAATCGATGTAAGATGATTCCATCTCATCTTCGATGGTAACTTGAATAATTTTTTCTCTAGCCATATCTAATTATATAAATTCTTTAGTTATTAATGAGCGATTAGGTGTCGATTCTAGCGTAACGAGCGTTACGCTCAATGAAATCTCTACGTGGGGGAACTTCATCGCCCATTAGAATAGAAAACATTTTATCTGCAGTAGCAGCACTTTCAATACCGACTTGCTGTAGAGTTCTAGTTTCTGGATCCATGGTTGTTTCCCAAAGTTGCTCTGGGTTCATCTCTCCAAGACCTTTATAGCGAGAAACATCAAAACGTCGTTTTTTCTTTTTTAAATCAGCAATAATAGTATCGCGGGTAGCATCATCCCATGCATATTCGATATTTTTACCAGCGGTAATACGATACAGAGGGGGGGTTGCAATATACATGTGGCCATTATCGATTAATGGGCGCATATATCTATAGAAGAATGTGAGTAGTAAAGTACGAATGTGGGAGCCATCTACATCAGCATCCGTCATTATTATAATTTTATGATAACGAAGTTTATCTACATCAAAATCCTCTTCGCCATGGCCAACACCGGTTCCAAAAGCAGTAATCATAGCTTGAATTTCTTTATTCTCAAGAATTCTGTTGATGTTAGCTTTTTCAACGTTTAGGATTTTACCACGAAGAGGAAGTATTGCTTGGAAACTACGGTTTCTACCCATTTTGGCAGATCCACCCGCAGAGTCCCCCTCCACTATGTAAATTTCGCAATGTTCAGGATCTTTAATAGAGCAATCGGCAAGTTTACCTGGTAGGCCACCGCCACTCATAACGCTTTTTCGTTGAACTAACTGGCGTGCTTTACGAGCTGCTTCGCGAGCCTCAGCTGCGAGAACAACTTTTTCAATAATTTTTCGAGCTGTTTTTGGATTTTGCTCTAAATACTCGCTTAGCTGATCATATACTGTTACTTCAACAGCGCTTTGAACCTCAGAGTTACCAAGTTTTGTTTTAGTCTGCCCTTCAAACTGTGGTTCTTGAACTTTTACACTTAATACAGCGGTTAGTCCCTCTCTAAAATCCTCACCAGTAATATTTACTTTACTGTTCGATTTAATAAAGCCATTTTTTTCGGCATAGGTCTTTAAAGATCTAGTAAGAGCCCTTCTGAAGCCAGAAACGTGCGTTCCGCCTTCACGAGTATTAATGTTATTCACATAAGAATGAACATTTTCTGTGTACGAGCTATTATATTGTAAAGCTAGTTCAACAGGAACGGTATCTACTTCGCCAGTAATATAAATAGGCTCTGCCATGTGAGTTTCTCGAGCTTCATCGAGGTACTTAACAAAATCACTTACTCCACCGTCAAAGTGGTAGGTTGCTTTACCTAATTCTGGATTCTCTTCTCTTTCATCAATTAAATCTATTGTTATAGAAGGGTTCAAGAAAGCGAGTTCACGCATTCTATCAGCTATAATATTGAATTTGAACTCTGTTGTTTGAGTAAAAATAGTATCATCTGGGTAGAAATGAATAACCGTGCCACGTTTATCAGTATCACCAATTACAGTAAGAGGCTTTGTGGTTGCACCCTTTTCAAATTCTATAGAGTAAATTTTACCATCTCTATAAATTTCTGCTCTAAATAAGTAAGAAAGTGCGTTCACACAACTTACCCCCACACCGTGAAGTCCACCAGATACTTTATAAGAATCTTTATCAAACTTACCACCAGCGTGTAATTTAGTTAGAACAACTTCTACAGCTGGAATATTAAATTTTGGATGTAAATCGACAGGAATTCCACGACCATTATCTGTAATAGTAATGGAACCATCGGAATTAATAACAACAGTTATTTTGTCGCAATGCCCTGCTAAAGCTTCATCAATAGAGTTGTCGACTACTTCATTAATGAGGTGGTGTAAACCACGTTGGCCGGTATCCCCGATATACATTGCCGGTCTTTTTCGTACTGCTTCCAGGCCCTCCAGAACTTGAATGTTCGACGCCTGGTAATCACCGTTTAAATCTTTTGCCATAAATAGGGTATGATAGCTTTGTTAGATGAGATGTTTAATGCCCTAAAATAGAGCTTAAACGAGTCAAATCAAAAAAAGGCAGGGTAATATTCAAAGAAATGTAAGATTAATAATCTGAGGTCAAATTAAGAAGAGTTTAATAACGCTTTTAATGTGGATAAATACCACAATTTGTGAATAAATTGCATTTTGCAATAAAAAAGAACAAAATACATTGACGTTTGACTAGAATAGACCTATCTTTGGCGTCTATTTTCACATGAAATAACTGAGTAATACAATGTCGCGACGAGACGATATAACTGGAAAGAAAGCGATGAACGGATTCCGTTCTTCAAAAGCGAACAACAAAACGAAGCATCGCTTCCATTTAAATTTACAAAAAAGAAGATTCTACGTGCCTGAGGAAGACCGCTGGGTTACTTTAAAAGTATCTGCTAGAACTTTAAGAACCATCAACAAGAAGGGGCTTACGGAAGTTTTAAAAGATGCACGTAGAAGAGGAACCCTAGTAAAAGAGGTATAGAACTATGGCAAAAGGCAATAGAGTTCAAGTAATTTTGGAATGTACTGAGAAACCAGGTTCATCTAGATATGTAACCACTAAGAACAGACGTACGCAAACTGAGCGTATGACTCTTAGCAAGTATAATCCTGTGCTGCGTAAGCACACTCCCCATAAAGAAATTAAATAAGTTTAAACATGGCTAAGAAACAAGCATTCGGAACAGGCGCAGCTGCAGCAAAAGCAGCTCAAAAGCGTATGGTTAAAGTTGTTATTGCAAATAAAAATGCAAGCGGTAAGTATTCTTATGGCGAGCTAATGGTAGAGCAAGACCATGTGAGCGATTTTATTAAGGCGAAAAAAGCGTAATTACTTTTTTCAATACATTTTAAAAAAGGTTACGCAAGTTAATTGTGTAACCTTTTTTTTTGCTTACATTTAAAGAAACAATAAGGAAGCAATGAGTATAAAAAATCAGATTTTAGAAGACTTAGTAGCCGCAATGAAAGCTAAAGACCAAGACCGTTTAAAGGTGTTGCGTTCTATAAAAGCTAATTTTGAAGAAAAAGAAATTAGTGAAAGAAAAGGTGGAGAATCTAATTTATCTGAAGCTCAATACGTTGCTGTAGTAACTAAAGCAGCCAAGCAAAGAAGAGATTCTATAGCACAATTTGAAGCTGGCGACAGAGAAGATTTGGCTAAAATTGAACGCGAAGAACTTGAGATAATTGAAAGTTATTTACCAGAAATGCTTGGCGAAGATGAAGTACGCAAAATTGTGATTGAAAAAATTAGTGCATTAGGAGCAAGCGGCCCAGGAGATATGGGTAAGGTGATGGGAGCCTTAATGGGTGCATTAAAAGGCAAAGCTGATGGTGGCCTTATTAGTTCTGTAGTGAAAGAAGAATTATCCAAATAAAATGTACATCCTAGATATAGTAATAGGAATACCCATTCTTTACTTCGTTTATAAAGGCGCAGTTAATGGCTTGGTTAAAGAAGTGCTTAATATTGTGGGAATAATTCTCGCAATCATTCTTACTTTTGCCTACATGGATGCTTTTGGTGAGTTGATAGCTCCCTTTTTTGAAGAGAACTCAGCATACATCCCTTTTGTATCGGGGGCGGTTATATTTTTAGGAACACTTATAATTATTGCAATAATAGCAGTGTTAACTAAGAAGTTTTTAGAAACTGTAAATTTAGGTGCAGTAAATAGATCTTTCGGTGCGTTATTTGGTGCCTTAAAAGCAGCAATGCTAATTAGTACTGCTCTAATATTATTATCTGGTTTTAATGTGCCTGCCGAAGAAAGTAGAGACGAATCTTATCTATACCCATACATTATATATGCGGGACCTTGGACCTATGAAGCGGTAACATTCCTTTACCCAGGTGCCGAAGGTTATAAAGCCACCATTGAAAACACATTAAGTAAATATAACCCAGTAGAAAATCTACCTATTTTAAATAAGAAGAATTAAATGTCATTTCCTGCAGTAGAAGAGCAACTAGCTATAATTAAACGTGGTACTACAGAAATTGTACCAGAAGAAGAATTAATAGCCAAGCTAAAAAAATCAAAAAAAGAAAATAAACCGCTTAAAATTAAGCTTGGTGTAGATCCAACTCGCCCAGACTTGCATTTGGGGCATTCGGTAATACTTAGGAAGTTGCGCCAATTCCAAGATTTGGGTCATGAAGCCATTTTAATTATTGGTGGATTTACAGCAACTATTGGTGATCCCTCTGGGCGAAATGATACGCGCCCAGCACTTAGTATGAGTGAAGTTGATGACAATGCGCGAACTTATATAGAGCAAGCTAAAAAAATATTAGACCTAGACAAGCTCACTCTTGTAAATAACAATGATTGGTTGGGCAAGATGACTTTTATGGATGTAATCGGTTTGGCATCTAAACTTACCGTTGCAAGAATGATTGAGCGTGACGACTTCTCTAAGCGATATGAAAACAACGAGCCTATATCGTTGCATGAGTTTCTATATCCTCTAGCACAGGGGCAAGATTCAGTGCATTTGCAGTCGGATGTTGAGTTAGGTGGAACCGATCAGAAGTTCAACCTTCTTGTTGGACGTCAACTTCAAAAAGATGTAGGCCAAGAGCCACAAATTTGTTTAATGATGCCTTTACTTGTAGGCACCGACGGTTCTGCGAAAATGTCGAAATCGTATGATAACTATATCGGAATAGACGAAGCAGCTAATGATATGTATGGCAAATCATTATCTATACCTGATGAGTTAATATACTCGTACTACGAACTTGTTAGTGATTTAGAGATTGAAGAACTGCCAGCTATTAAAGAAAAAGCAGAATCCGATCCTAGAAATGCCAAGCACGATTTAGCATATACTATTGTTAGAATGTACCACGGTGAAGATGCTGCGAAAGGAGCTCGCCAACATTTTGAGCAAACTGTAATAAACAAACAGGTGCCTGATGACGCGCCTACGTTTACATTAAAAGCGGGCGAAGAATTACGATTAATTGAAGTGATAGCAGATACTGGATTTTCGCCAAGTAATGGTGAAACTAAGCGCATGTTAAAACAAGGTGGTATTAGTTTAGACGATACTAAAATTCAGGATATGAACCATACATTTACCCTAGCTAAAGACGAAGAGTTAGTTTTAAAAGTGGGTAAAAGAAATTATGGAATACTTAAAGGAGAGTAATATTGGTAAGAATTAGTTCTTATAATATAAATGGGGTTAGAGCAGCAGTTAGAAAAGGATTAGTAGACTGGGTAGATAACTCATCGCCAGACATAATCTGTATTCAGGAGCTTAGAGCGATTGAAAGTCAGCTGCCAAAAGAGTTTAAAGAGTTAGAATATCACAAATACTATCACACAGCAGAAAAGAAAGGCTATTCTGGTGTGGCTATACTTTCAAAGAAAGAACCTTTGAGTGTAAAAGAAGGCATAGGTGTTGATTGGATAGATTCTGAAGGACGAGTATTAACTTTAGAATACAATCATTACAATGTACTCTCGGCTTACTTCCCCAGTGGAACAACAGGAGACGCTCGCCAGGATATGAAAATGAAGTTTTTAAGTGATTTTGAAAAACTTGGTTCAGGAATAATTAAGAATAATAAACCCACTATTATTTGTGGAGATTTCAATATTTGTCATAAAGAGATAGATATCCATAACCCAGCACAACAGCACAAAACTTCTGGATTTTTACCCGAAGAACGTGAGTGGGTAAGTTCATTTTTAGATATAGGTTTTGAAGATGTTTTCCGCAACTTGAATGAGAATGTTGCCGATTTATATAGTTGGTGGAGCTACAGAGCAGCCTCTAAAGAACGCAACAAAGGGTGGAGGATTGATTATCAGATGGCTACAAAAGATCTCGCTGCATCAGCAAAAGCTGCTATAATTGAGAAAGAGTGGGATATCTCTGATCATGCTCCTGTAACTATAGATTATGATATTTAATGCCTAATTAAGTGTACATTAAGCAAAATACACGTTATTCTATCAACAAATGAACATCACCAAAGCATAAGTTATGGGTACTCATTTTAAAGGATCGACTAAAGAATTAAAGACACTTAATGCCTTTATAAAGTTGGTGCGTTCAGTTGAGAGTTTAAATTCAGCACAAAGTAAAAGTCTAGCTAAAGAAAACCTAACCATTAGTCAATTTGGTGCACTAGAAGCACTGCTACATTTGGGACCATTAAATCAGAGAGAAATCGGAAAAAAATTACTGAAAAGTGGGGGCAACATTACCTTGGTAATAGACAATTTAGAAAAAAGAGGTCTTGTTAAAAGGAAAGCAGACACCAAGGATAGAAGAGCGGTTATTGTAAGCCTTACTGCGAAAGGGAGGGCGTTCATAGAAGAGTACTTTCCTAAACATTTAGCACTATTAGTAGATGAGTTTAGTGTGCTCACCGATGAAGAAAAGGACACTTTAGCCAGCCTTTGTAAAAAATTAGGACTTAAGGAATAGAATTAAGTAGAGGGGCTATAGGAGTTTAATGAGGTTAATTTCTAAGATTGTGTGCAAGTAGTTAGCCCCCAATGAAATCCTGCCAGAATTTTGGTGGATTGGCACCCATCTTTTTTAAAACAATCCTTTCCACCGATTCCTATTCTCTATTCTTTTACCACGAGATAAATCTCGGGGTTATTTATATTCAACCTGCCTATGCGGCAGGCAGGCTCCTCTGGAGTTGGGCCTCCCAAACCCTGTCGCAAGCGTCGCGCTTGTTACAGCCAACTACCCAAACCCCAATCCTGTACATTAAGAAAATCCTTATAATCCTGTTTCAAAAACGAAAATTCTCGCAACCAAAAACAATCTTCGAATTTGGCAAGGTAAGTCCTCCTCATTGATAAGGATCCCGAAGCCTCGGGAAGAGGAGGTCGGAATTGATGGGTTATGAACAGTCTAATTATCCAGTAATCCAGCAACGCCAGAGGCAATATTACAACCACCACAAGAGGGACGCTTGCGGTAGTAATAGGGTTCGGGATAAAAAGTTTATGAACAGTCTAATTATCAAGATAAAAGGATGTGCAGGATTGGAATAGAGCCAAAATTAAAAATCTGAGTAATCTGTGTAATCCTTTCAATTGGCGATTAAAAAACGATAATTGCCATTGCCAGGTATACCTGAGGATATGCCTAAAATAAATCTGGTCAGAATTTCGGTGGATTGGTACCCATCTTTTATAAAACAATCCTGCCCACCGACACCTATTCTTTATTCGTTTACCCCGAGATAAATATCGTGGTTATTCATATTCAACCTGCCTATGCCGCATCGTGGTGTGATATGACGGGCTATGTTTGTTCTATGTAGTTGATTTACCAAACATCAACAAGGCTGTACCAAAAAGGAGAACTGTGAAGGTGAAAGGAATAGAAAAACCTACAACTCTTTGGTGAGCTGTTCGATTTGGTCACGGATTCGGCCAGCTTCTTCGAACTCCATATTTTTAGCAGCAAAAAACATAGTTTTGCGAAGGTGTTCTAGCAATTTATCTTTGCTTTCGAATGTAACCTCCTGCATAGCTGGGCTAGGTTTGTACTTAAAGCCATCTTCTGCAACACGAATAGATTCGAGATAATCTTCTTCGGCTGCTTTACCGGCTTCGGCACCAAAATCAATTTGTTTGTTAGAAATCAAGCTTGGATCAACAAGTGGCTTAAGCTCTTTTGCAATAGTTGTAGGCGTGATACCGTGCTTTTTATTGTATTCCTTTTGTATTTCTCTTCTACGATTAGTTTCATCTATTACCTTTTGCATACTATCGGTAATTTTATTGGCATACATAATGGCTTTACCATCAACGTTACGTGCAGCACGGCCAACAATCTGGAAAAGTGAAGTTGCTGAACGTAGGAAGCCTTCTTTATCCGCATCCATAATGGCAACCAAGCTTAATTCTGGGATATCAATCCCCTCACGTAGTAAGTTAATACCTACAAGAACATCAAAGTCGCCACGACGATACTTGTAGAGTACTTCAATACGTTCTAACGCATCCAATTCACTATGCATGTAAGCCGCAGAGATACCCACATTTTTTAAATATTCGCTTAACTCTTCACTCAAGCGTTTAGTTAACGTAATTACAAGAACACGCTCCTTTTTGGCAATACGGAGACGAATTTCTTCCATCAAATCATCCACTTGATTGTCGAGTGGACGAACCTCAAGCGTAGGCTCCATTAAGCCAGTTGGGCGAATAAGCTGTTCAGTATAAACACCGCCACTTTTTTCTAATTCATAATCTCGTGGAGTAGCACTTACAAAAATCACCTGATTTGTAATTCCTTCCCATTCTTCGAACGTAAGAGGACGGTTATCCATAGCGGAAGGAAGTCTAAATCCGTGTTCTACTAGTTGGATTTTTCGAGATCTATCTCCACCATACATGGCATTAATTTGAGGAATAGTTTGATGACTTTCATCAATAACCGTTAGAAAATCATCAGGGAAATAGTCGAACAAACAATAAGGTCTTTCCCCAGGTTTACGGGCACTTAAATAACGCGAATAATTCTCTATACCCGAGCAGTATCCAATTTCTTGAATCATTTCGATATCGAAAAGAGTACGTTGTTCAATACGTTTAGCTTCCAAGAATTTTTCTTCATCAAGAAGAACAGTAGATCGCAACTCCAGCTCTTCACGAATTTGTTTAACTGATTGTTCTAGCCTAGATTTTGTAGATACATAATGAGAAGCAGGATAAATTTTAAATTCAGAAACGGTTTCAATAACAGCACCTGTTTCAGGATTAAATAATTGAAGGGTTTCAATTTCATCACCCCACATAGAAATACGTAAACCCTCATCCGAATAAGCAGGATAGACATCCACAACATCGCCACGAACACGGAAAGTACCACGTCTAAAATCAATATCGTTACGAGAATAATGAAGATCTACTAAATCATAAAGCAGCGTATTTCTTGGAATTTGCATTCCATTGGTAAGCGTAATAATAAGTTTAGCATACTCGGTAGGTGAACCAATACCGTAAATACAGCTCACCGAAGAAACAATAATTACATCTCTTCGTCCCGAAAGTAATGAGCTAGTAGCTCGCAGGCGCAATCGTTGAATTTCTTCGTTTATGGAAAGGTCTTTTTCGATATATTTATCCTGTGCCGAGAGGTAAGCCTCAGGTTGATAGTAATCGTAGTAAGAGATAAAAAACTCAACTCTATTATCTGGAAAGAAATCGCTCAGCTCCCTAAAAAGTTGGGCTGCCAAAGTTTTATTATGACTCATAACCAAAGTTGGACGCTGTACATTTTCAATAACACTAGCAATGGTACGCGTTTTACCCGAACCTGTAATACCAAGTAAAGTTTGGTATTTATCGCCTGCTAAAATGCCTTCAGTAAGTTCTTTAATAGCATTTGGCTGATCGCCGGCAGGTTGAAAAGGAGAATGAAGTTTAAATTGAGACATAAATATTTAAAATCGAAAGAAAAACAGACTATAAACTACGGAAAAATACTTTAGCTTTGGGGATAAGAACAAAACTGAATTAAGAAACATGCCGCATCGTGATAAAGGCTTAGAAGGCCATAGAATTAGAATAGACGAAATTGATGAACACATTTTAAACTTACTCGCAGAACGCGCAGAAGTGGTTCAAGGGGTTATTAAAACGAAGGTTGAGAAACAGCTTCCTGTATTTGTACCAAAAAGAGAAGAAGAAAAAACGGAAGCCTTTAAGAAAATGGCTATACAAAAAGGAATAGATCCAGAATGGGCCGAAGATTTCTTACGCATGATAATGACTGCTTCGCGCGCATCTCAATCTCAAGAAAAATTTCCGATAGCTACTACTAAGCCCAAGCATATACTATTTGTTGGGGGCGAAGGTGGAATGGGTAAGCTCTATAAACGTGTAGCAGATCAAACGGGACATATCACATATACCATAGACAAATCAAATTGGTATGAGCTTGAAGAAATAGCGCCTCAATTAGATTTAGTGATTATAACGGTGCCCATTAATATTACAGAGGCCGTTATTGAGCGGTTAAAAGGTAGGTTAACTAAAGATACAATTTTAGCTGACTTCACCAGTAACAAGACTGAACCCATAAAGGCTATGTTAGCCTCGCATGAGGGACCTGTGGTTGGTTTACACCCTATGCACGGCCCAGATGTGCAGAATCTGTCTAAGCAGTTGATGGTATTTTGTGCAGGTAGAGATGGAGAAAAAGCAAGTTGGGTTATAGAACAATGTGAGCTATGGGGAATGCGTGTAATTCAAGCTGACCCAGAAAAACACGATCATGTGATGCATTTGGTACAAGGGTTGCGTCATTACGTAGCCTTATTGCACGGATCTTTTATGCAACATTACGATTTAAGGCCCACGGATATGTTAGAATATTCTAGCCCTATTTATAGAGCAGAGATGATGATGACAGGACGAATATTTGCACAAAGTGCAGAACTTTACGCAGATATTGTATTTGCAACGGAAGAGCGACGCCAAATACTTTTAAACTTTTTTGAACATCACAAAACTTTGGCTGAGTTAGTTGAAAAAAATGATAGAGAAGGATTTATTAGAGAATTTGAGCATGTAACCGACTTTTTTGGCAAGTTTGCAACACAAGCCCTTAATGAAAGTGGCTATTTAATAAATCGTTTAGCGGATAGGTTTGCATAGATGTAGGCCTGTTTGATTAAAATACCCACAATTGGGAGTTCAATGAAAAAGTTATTTCTTGTCCTTTTACTATATCCAAGTATATTATTTGGTCAAGCCACTATTCCAATAAAGCTAAATGAACTTGTTGAAATAAAGTCGAAATTGGCTTCAGCAAATCAAGGGTATCAATATATTGAATTGAATAAGGGTGCTTTTGAGAAGGGGAAATTAGTTAAGGGAGCTCATTTATTATTCGAAAGTAAGCCAGGTGTTATTGATGAGCTAGAAATCACTAGAGTATCGCATTATGTAGAAGGCATCATATCTATTATTGCAAAGAAAGTGGGAGAGACTAATAATGAGTTTTCACTTAGCTACTCTAATGGAAAAGTAATAGGCACTTATCAGCGAACAGCAAATGAGACTATTTATTTAGGATATCAGCAAGAAGTAGAATCTAATTTCATATCAAATAAAGCGGTAGAAGAATCTATACCTAATAAAGGTGATGATAGTATTGTTCCAATAAATCATAGTAAAAGTCTAGGTAGTAAAGGCAAGACAATCAATCAGGCAAAAGCCATAGTGCCAAACGTGGAAGCAATGGCAACCGCCTTAGAAGACACTATAACCATAGATGTTATGCTTGTTTATACGACTGCTGCAGAGGGTTGGGCAACATCTAATTTAGGTTCAGTTGGAAATCTTCTTTCCCAAGCTATGAACAATTCACAACTGGCACTCGACAATAGTGAAACTGCTATAGAATTAAGATTGGTATATCAACACAAAACCAATTACGATGAAACTATTGATGGGGTTGACTCTGAAAAAAGATTAAGACGTATAACAAGTTCCCCAGCATTTCGGCCAACGGGTGAGGGTTGGGAGGAAACAACAGGTTATATGGATGAAGTACACACTCTAAGAGATCAGTACGGTGCTGATTTAGTAGCTTTAATAGCTCGGATTAATGATACAGGAGGTATGGCATGGCGACTATCTTCTACAGCAGGGGAGCCAAAATATGCATTTTCAATAAATAGGGTACAACAGATAGCAAATAGTTTTACGCTGATTCATGAATTTGGCCATAATATGGGAAATGCACATTCACGAACCCAGTTGTCTGCAGCGGCAGATGAAAGTGGTGGATTATTTCATTATTCAGCGGGGTACCAAGACAAGGCCAATAATTTTTATACCATAATGGCTTATGATGATGGTTTGAGCAGAGCCCCCATATTTTCAAGTCCAGATTTAGTATTTACGGGGAAACAAGCTGGCACTAATAATATTTTTACGCCAGAAGATAATGCACGAAGTATGCGTGAAATAAAAACTGTTATAGCAGGATATAGACCCTCCAAAACAAATCCACCCATATTAACACCTATTACCAATGCAATAAATATTGAAATGAACCGTGAAGATGAACTCACGGTACCCATTAACATAGCAAATACTGGAACCTCTAAATTAATGTGGTTTTCAGATTTTGATATACCAACCAATACGGCAAATAAGTTAAAAAATAGCCCAATAAGCTCATATTTTAAATCCATACAAATAAATGAGGGTTTGAAACATCCAAGTAATACATCATTTACTAATGCCAATAAAGCTAAAAATGCTGAGGGTGAAAGTGTTGTTTACAGCACTTCGTTTGAGACAAATGAGGGGTTTGCATTAGGTGATTATAAAGCTATAAGCCAATGGCGAGCTTTAAGCGATAGTGATATGGTTAAAATCAGTGATGTGAATTCAAAAACAGGAACTAGTCATTTAAGGCTAGAATCTAAAGTAGGAGAAAGCACACAATATATTTCTAGTCCATTTTTTGGGGCGCAGCCATTTGGTACTTATGAAATTGAAATGGATATAGCTGTAGGTGGAGCCAATGCCTTAGAGGAACGTTTTGATATTTATATTTATGACGGTAAAAATGATAAATTAACAGCTGGGGTAGTTATTAGTGAGGCTAAAATTTATGCTTGGGGTAGAAATGAATCTGGCGCTACAAGTTTCTATTACACCAATGCTAATTTAATACCAACTGGTTATAAAAAATTTAAAATTAGATTTGATAACGCTACAGAAACGGTGAGCTATTTCTATGGTACACAATTAATTGCCGCCAGAGATTATATAGATGGGCGCACCCCTGGCAAAATTTACTTTCTACACGGTAATAATTTTGCAAACACCACTTTTGATGTAGATAATCTAAAACTAACCAAGATAAATAATGGCTATCCTTGGCTTGAGTTAAACACCTATAGTGGCGTTGTAAATTCTACAGGGTCTAAAAATTTAAATTTAACGTTTAACACTAGAGGCATTGCGGCGGGTAATTATGAAACTAAGTTAGTTATTGAAACAAACGACCCAGATAAAGCAAAGTTAGAAATTCCAGTTAAATTAAGTGTTAAAACTAAGGTTTCTAATGACGGGAAAACAGAAGTACCTGAAGCTATAACACTGTACCAAAACTATCCGAACCCCTTTAATCCAGTAACTATAATTACTTTTGCGCTTAAGGAAACAACTGATGTTCGCCTCGAAATATTTACCATACAAGGCCAAAAAGTAGCCACTCTGTTTAATACTAAACTTACAGCAGGCAGCCATAAAGCTAGATATAGTGCAGAAAACCTAGCCAGTGGAGTCTATTTATATCGCTTAAGCACTCCGCTTCGTACACTCACACGCAAAATGACGCTTATTAAGTAGGGCGGGTAGTTAGTTATTGGATATTTGTGAATAGAATATAGTTTAGGTGGAATAGGTTACGTGCTTAAGTGTTGGGATTCGGCCTTTTATTTGCCAGCTATAAAGAAATGAGTAGTACAGACCTCCAAGGTTTTTAAGACCTTGGAGGTCTAGATTAACTAATTAGTATAAATTTTTACTAAAGCAAGGGATATAACTGAATAGGTGCCCGTGAACAGTTATCAGCATCGAATAAATAAACTACTTTTAACCAATACCCAAATCCTAGGTTTTTGTAACCTAGTGATTATGAATTGGTTTTATTTAAAGAGTATTGTATTGTATAGTTATGAATTGTTTTAGAATGAGTGCTAATTTTAAAGCTACAAGTCTAGAAAATCTCTTTCGAATCTTATTCCCAACCCTACCAATAATTGTATTATATGATAGAGAGGCCAAAACTATACTGAAGCAAAAGTTACAGTAATAAAATAGACCCTTCAAATAAGCGCTTGCTTATCTAATAAATAAATTATATTTAGCAATTATAACATTGTTTTTCGTACGTATAACAGAAGATATTGCTAATGGGTACACCATGGGAAAGGGTGCTTAGTTTTTAAAATAAATTATAGCCAAAAAACTCACAAAATAGGGTGACATAATCTGTCACTGTTGGGGTGTATTTTTTTGGTGAAGTTATTGAAATTGGATTGAGTATATAAATGTGGGCTAGTACCTATTCTATATAAAAAATAAAAGTTAAATAGTTTGAAAGTTAGAAAATAATATGAGACTACATCTAAAACTAACGGCAAATACTGAGCAGATTCCTTTTAACTACCAACATCAGTTAACTGGAGTATTACATAAATGGCTTGGAGAAAATGATTTACATGATAAAATTTCACTGTATTCATTTTCGTGGCTGAGAGGAAAAGCAGAGCGGGCCGAAAAAGGTTTGAATTTTCCGCATGGGGCATCTTTGTTTATAAGTTTTTGGGAAGATGAATACTCTAAAGAACTTATAAAAGGAATATTAAAAGAGCCTTCTTTATTTAAAGGAATGCAGGTAAAAGAGGTTCAAATTCAAGAAGCTCCTGATTTTGGAAATGCAAATTATTTTAAGGTGGCAAGCCCAGTTCTTCTAAGATTAAACTTAGATGATGGTTCTAGGAAGCATCTTACGACCGAAGATAAAGAGGCGAATGATTTGCTGAATAGACGGATGCAATCTAAAATGCTACAAGCGAATCTATCTTCACGTATTAAACTTAGGTTTGATGAAAAATATTTAAATCCAAAAACTAAACTAGTTGATATAAAAGGGATAAAATTAAGAGCAAATATCTGTCCTATTTATATAGAAGGAGATGAAGAAGCTCTAAAATTTGCTTGGACTGTTGGGGTTGGAGAATTAACAGGTAGTGGTTTGGGGGCACTGATTTGACATGAACTACTTTATAGTAACTTACACAGGTCCATTTGGCTTTATTAAACCGTGGACTGCCGTCAGAGATAGCGAAACATTTAGTCAACAATTTTTAACGCCTTCAATAGTAGAAGGAATGGAAAAGAAGCTTTTCCCTGAATTATTAGAAAAGCATGGAGTACATAAAATTATTGGACATCGACTTTCATATAAACATATTACAGGGCATCAAGAGGTAATTCAAACTAGAGGGTGGAATACTGTTAGTGCAGGTACAGGGCTGAAAAAGTTCGATAGACCTACTTCAATAATTGAAAGAGGAATTATGCATGAGCCAGTTCTGCATTTAGCTTTTGTTTCTTTAGAAGATGCGAATATTGCTGCACAGCAACACTTATGTCTTGCTAGAAATGAAGATGTGTTGCTTCCAGTATCTGTTAATAAAACAACAAAGGATAGTTTTGAACAAGATGGCGAGTTATATCCAGGATATGAACTTGTCTTTGAGAAAAATGAACAATCTTTTCTAGTAGGTTATCATCGGGTTAGTAAAGAGCCCATGTTTGGTTGGATACGTATTGTCGGAGAACCTGTAACTCAATATTAAAATGAATCAAATATTCGCAAAATCTGGACCTGAATGGACTCCTTTAAAGGATCATTTAATTCATGTTGGATTAGCCGCAAAGAAATTTGCTGAGTATTGTGGATTAGATCAAGAGCTTGCATGGAAGGGAGCTTTGCTTCATGATATTGGTAAAGCAAATCCAGTTTTTCAAATGAGATTACACAACCAAGACAGTAGTTCAAAAATATTTCGCCATGAAATTGCCTCACTATTCTTCCTCTCTCTTTTTCCTGAACATGAACATCCAGAATTAATTGAAATGGTTGTAGCGCATCATAAATCTTTAAAGAAAGATGTTGGTTTGCGTGGGTTGTTAGACTTGGAAGAGGGGAGTATTTATAAAAAATATCATCTTGGAGACTGGGACGCTTGGAGCCCTACCGCAATAAATATTCTAAAAGAACTTGGAATTGAATCTAAACAAGTTTGTGAAGAAGAAGCTCTAAAAAACCTTGAAAAGGTTATTGAATACTGCGAAAAAGCCATAAAAAGACGAGAATATTCGGAGTGGAGAGGATTGTTAATGGGTGCCGATCATTTCGCATCGGCATTGATTGATAAAACAGAAGATAAATTAGCAAACATATTCGAAAAACCTGACTTGTCGTTTTATAATAGAACCAGCACATTATATCCACTTTCTTTGAAATCTTCTGATTCGGAAAAAACACATACTTTGGTAGTAGCTTGTACGGGTGCTGGTAAAACAGATTTTTTATTTAGAAGATGCAAAGGACGTGTTTTTTACACGCTTCCATTTCAGGCGTCAATAAATGCGATGTTTAAAAGGGTTGCCAATGAACTTTCTAAAAGTAATAATGACCTTGATATTAGAGTACTTCACTCAACATCTAGTATAATAAAAAGAGGAAAAGAACAGGAAGAAGTCGCTTTACAAACCTTATTTGGGTCTTCCATAAAAGTATTAACTCCTCATCAATTGGCAGGTGTAATATTTGGGTTGAAGGGATTTGAATCACTTATACTTGATTTGAAAGATTGCGATATAATACTAGATGAAATTCATACATATAATGGGGTTTCTCAAGCCCTTGTACTAAAAATCACAGAAGCGCTTAAGCAAATCGGTTGTCGTATTCATATAGGCACTGCAACAATGCCCTCTATTCTATATGAAAAGCTTCAAAAAATTCTTGAAGGCGATGTTTTTGAAGTAAAACTTGAACCTGAAGAGCTAAATCAATTCAATAGACATATAGTTCATAAGCTAGATAGTTTTGAAGAATCAAATTCTATCATCAATAACGCGCTTACTAATGATGAGAAAGTGCTGGTTATAGCCAATACAGTAGCTAGGTCGCAAAAACTATATGAACAGTTAAAAGCGGAATATCCAAAGACACCTATTTTATTACTTCATGGTAGATATAAAAGAGTCGATAGAAATGAAAAAGAAATGCAGTTATTAGGTATAGATTTAGAAGGAGAATCGACTGGTAATTTCAATACATCTAAGGAGGCATGCATTGTAGTTTCTACGCAGGTGGTAGAGGTTAGCCTTGATATAAGTTTCGACTTAATGATTACAGAAGCGGCACCACTAGATGCTTTAATTCAGCGTTTTGGAAGAATAAACAGAAAAAGATCGAAAACCGGTGTGCAAACACTAAAAAACGTATATGTAGTTGAGCCACCTCAAGATAAAAAAGAAGCTTTGCCTTACGATTTAGAGTTATTAAACAAATCGTATAGTATTCTTAAAACCGGGGAAGAGCTTTTGGAAAGAAACCTCCAGGGCATGATAGATAGTGTATTCACAGATATTGATTTTATGAATATTGAAGAACACACAATTTTTAAAATGAATGGAAAAACCGCTATTAATTCACTAACTCATCGCAGTAAATCTATTCTATTTGAGCTACTAGATATTGATTCGGTAAGTTGTATTTGTGAATCTGATTTAGACAGTTATGAAAAGGGTGATTTTGAGGAGCGATTAAACTTAGAAATACCAGTTCGATATTTCTGGGTGCGAAACATGCGCCAAACAGAAAAAGGAAATAAGCCTTTTCTAATTCCTAATGGAGCTTACAGTAAAGAAACAGGATTAGATGTTTATAAAATAGAAACTGCTAAACATGACTTAACTCACCAATTTATATGATAACCGCAGTAGTTGGCCGCACATTTTTAAAAGCTTATAACCAGAAATATGGGAAAGCTCTAACGCCCAAAGAATTCTTTGACCAAGAGTATTTTGAGATATTTTTTAACCATCCAAAGTATATGCAATGGGTTACAAATTCGCCATTTGTGCAAATGAAAAAAGGACAAAAACCTCATTTACTTTCTACTGCAGAGAGACAAGAAAAGCTTGAAAACTTATCGATAAAAATTAATCAAGAAGAAGCTGACGCAAGCTTTGCTATTGGTTTTCCAGCTTCGGAAGCTAAAAGTTTTGCAAGTACCTCTGGCCTAGTTAGTGATTTAGATATCCCGTCGAATGAAGATGAAATATATTTGTCTTGGATTGGAAGCGGGTTGGGTTTAGGAGTTGCTGGAGGATATTCTATTTTATTTGACGATCCAGAAATAACTCTTCAAACTTTTGAAGGATGGAAACACTATCGTAAATATCTAAATGAACCTGCACTTGCAAAACTAAGAGGCAATCAAGTTAACAGCTGGAATGGGCAGTGGGTTGCATATTCATTAAGTGCAGATTATAGAGACGATTTTACATTTGGTGAGCTCACAGAAGAAGAGATCTTTAAAAATGATGAAAAGGGTGCAGAAGTAAATACCGTAGCTTGGTCTCAGCTCTATTTTAGCTTAGGTAATCTTAATTCAGAAAAGCCATTAACCGCTTATATTTATGGGCATGGACAAACAAATAAGACCATTGGGTTTATTCCATTTCGATTAATATCTGGTAAAAAAATTAGAGAAGTATATCAGAAGCTTTTTGGAGAAGATTATGAAATAGATAGAAAAGATTTCGAAAGTCTTTTCGGGATTCACATAAAAAGAGCTTGTGAACTAGGTAGTATTGGGCTGTCAGCGTTGCGACCCAGTACACTTGCCAAATACATGAAAAATGATAAAACACTTTCATTCAAAAAATCTCAAGACACTGTAACCTATAAAGCTTATAAAACCTGGTTAGTAGCTATGCTATCAAAAAATAAAGAAGAAATAATTGATTACACCCAAGAAGTAGCCAAAGTAATTCTAGATTATAGAAGATCTGGTTCTGGAACAGGAAGAAAAAATCATGTTGAAAAAGAGCTGTTTGGCGCATTTACGAAAAAGAAGTTTATAGAAGCACTTATTGTAATGATTCCAGACTTAGAAGATAAAGCTCTGGCTACCATAAAAAATTTGCGCGATGAAGTTCATTTAATGACGAATGAAGAGTTTGGTTACTTCGCCACACTTTTAAAATTCGATTATACTTTTTTCGAAAAACAACAATAACACCTATCTAAGCATTATGAATACACTATATATACGAACACTTAAAAGAGCAGAGCATACCGTTTTTAATGTTTCTGACGGGCAAAAAACGTATTACGATCCTCAATTTAGACGATCACTTCCATTTTCAAGCGGGCAACAAGTGAAGCGATCTTTGGTGGATACCTTTTGCGAAGCTATTAACGAAGTTCCCTCACCCACCACATTTATTTTTGATGTAACAAAACAAAAAGAACTTAAAGAAGGCGAGGTATATGGGACGTGTGACCCTAGATATGCTGACCAATTAATTGGTGGTTGGATGAAAGCCGCAAAAGGAGGTAAAGAACGAACTCTTAAACGTCGAAGCCCTCTATCTATTTCTGCAATGCGTCCGTTACATCCGTTATTGGCAGGTGTTGATAAAGAAAATGCTTCTTTTGATAGAAGTGACCGTCCAAATAATAAAGTGATTGTTCGGGATGAGAATAATAATGAGTTAAGCGACGAAGAAATAGTTACGTTTTTAGAAGGTAAAGACAGAAGTTTAAGTAGAAAATGGATACCAGATAATAAAAGAGCTACTGGGCTTTTTGTATTCGATATAGCTATTGATCTGCGCCGTCTTTTCACAGTAAGCCTTAACTCTTTTGAGCCAGAGATGGCGGAAGAAACGATTGATAAATTAAAAAAAGAAGGGTGGAAAGAATCATCTACTGTCTTTGGTCCTTGTTTAGTTGCTCCCAAAGAACTGCGCGAAAATTGGGCAAAAGGATTAGCCAAAGCAATAATTCATTGGAGAATAACTTCAAATCAATCGCGTACATTTAGTTTAATGGAAACGTTGGGAGTTACCATTAGCGATAATGCCAATTTAATTGCAGGCAGTATTAGGGCAAAACTTTCACTTGAGGATTCAAACAAAGCAGAGCCTATTATTGATGAGCAAATTGAAGGTGTGAAAACCTATGTAACACTTTCAGCTGGTGGTTATATACACACCACTTCTGAAACCGTTGATGCCTTGGAAAAAGCTGAGAATGAAATTTTAAAGCAAATCCTAGCTTTTGATCATGAAAATCAGGTTAGTGCTAAATAGAATAGAAATGCTTTTAGTTATTAACCAAACCCGTTAGGTTTTAAAACTTTGACGGGTATTGTTAAAAGAACTTTATATCAATGCAAAAAATAAACAACCACATAACAGGCACCGAAGTAGCTTATTATTTTATATGTGCACGTAAACTTTGGTTTTTTGCTCATAATATTCAATGCGAGCAAGAAAGTGATGCCGTACGTATGGGAAAGCATATTCATAAAACTAGCTATAAGAGGGAAAAGAAGGAAATAGCAATTGACGGTGTGATTGTTTTGGATTGGATAGATCATGATAAAAAAATAATCCATGAGGTGAAAAAATCAGCAAGTATGGATTTGGCACACTCGTGGCAACTCAAATACTATATGTGGTACTTAGAACAAAAAGGAATGCATGTTGCTGATGACGAAACAGTGATATCTTCAGAACTACACCCTGAGGAACGTGGTTATATTGGAGAGCTCAATTACCCTAAATTAAAACAAACAAAACAGATAATTCTCTCTAGAGCGGATCGGTTAGAAATTGAGCAGAAAATTCTACCTAACATTAGTAAAATAGTTAAAATGGAAAAACCTCCTCGCACGGTGGAGTGGAAGGTCTGCAAAAAATGCTCTTATAATGAGCTTTGTTATAGCTAAAAGAAACCATGAAAAGACCCTATTATATATTCAGTTCTGGTAAGTTAATGCAAAAACAAAATACCTTGTTTTTTCTACCTTATAAGGAAGAAGAGTTGCTTTTGGAAGAATTAGCGCAGCCCAAAGATGAATCTATAAATTGGGAATTAATTACTGAGGCGGGCACATTCAAAAAAGAGTTTGAATCACTAAATAAAAGGGTAATTCCTATAGATGATGTTGACTCCCTAATGATATTTGGTGAAATCAACTTTAATGCAAGAATGCTACAATTCCTTTCCAAAAATAATATTCCAGCTCATTTATTTAACTACTATGGTTTTTACAATGGTAGCTACTATCCCAGAGAATATTTACATAGTGGTTATTTATTAGTTAACCAGGTAGAATACTATAAAAGTGCGTCAAAGAGAATGGGCTTAGCAGTTCAGTTTGTACTTGGTGCAGCGTATAATATGCTTAGGAATTTGAAATATTATGATGGAAGGGTGGGCGATATTTCTGAATCTATTAACCGGATAGAAGAGTACCTTGGAAGTGTCCCATTGGCACAAGACATTCAAGAGTTAATGGGTTTAGAGGGTAATATAAGACAAGCGTATTACGCGGCATTTTCTATTATTTTAGGTGATAAATATGATTTCAAAAAAAGAGTCCGAAACCCTCCCGATAATGCTGTAAATGCGTTGATATCATTTGGTAATGCTATGGTATATACTGCTTGTTTAACGGAAATTTATAGAACCCAACTCTCTCCACTTATATCATTTTTGCATGAACCTGGAGTGCGAAGATATTCTCTAGCATTAGACTTGGCAGAAATTTTCAAACCTTTACTGGCAGATCGGGTAATATTTTCTTGCTTAAATCAGGGACGTATTAAACATAATGATTTTGATCGTGATCTTAATTTTTGTCATCTAAGTGCCTCAGGAAGAAAAATATTCGTAAAAGCTTTCGAAGAAAAACTTCAAACCACTATAATGCATCGCAAACTTAAGCGAAAGGTTTCATATAGAAGACTAATCCGCTTGGAGTGTTATAAATTGATTAAGCATATAACCAAAGCAGAGCCATACACACCTTTCAAAGCATGGTGGTAACCAATAAAAAATAATATCTATGTATTACATTTTAGTTTATGACGTAAATGTAAAGCGTGTTTCAAAAATGTTAAAACAAGTACGTGAATACTTAAACCATGTGCAAAACTCCGTATTTGAAGGGGAGCTCACCAATGCCCAATTAGAAGAACTGAAACATAAGATTAAATTAATTATGAATGAGAATGAAGACTCTGTTATTATTTATTGTGTAGGCAGTAAAAGATGGAGCGATAGAGAAGTAATAGGAATTGAAAAAAGGTCTGCAAATAATTTTATTTAAGTCGTCCAACTTAACGGGTAGAGTGATTATAACGCTTTAAAAATGTACCTGTTTTTTAAAATCCTACTCTATTAGCCTTTAAAGGCCTTATTTTAATGTCGTCTAACCCCCCTATTTTAAGCGCTATTACAACTAGACGACAATAGTGTAGCATATTTAAGTTAAAAAGTGTATTTACGGTACCTAGCCGTTGATTTTTCAACGGCTTTTAATCGTCCCTTAGAGGAATTGAAATGAGCTTGAGGCTTCTGTTACAGAAAAAGCTCGTATGCTTTTAATCGTCCCTTAGAGGAATTGAAATAGAGTTTGTGTATTCAATGCTAGACGAGAAGAAAATCTTTTAATCGTCCCTTAGAGGAATTGAAATTTAAGAACTCAATTTCTACTCTTAACGGTGAATTGCTTTTAATCGTCCCTTAGAGGAATTGAAATAAAGAACCTTAGAGTTAATCAGGCTAGGGGTTTTGCTTTTAATCGTCCCTTAGAGGAATTGAAATTATTTTACGCTTTTCGCTAGGTCTTGAAGTTCGTACTTTTAATCGTCCCTTAGAGGAATTGAAATTTATTAAGCTGAAGTGGCTCGCGCCTATTGCACAGCTTTTAATCGTCCCTTAGAGGAATTGAAATACTCAAGAAACCCCGCTTAACAATGTACCCAAAAAACTTTTAATCGTCCCTTAGAGGAATTGAAATCATGATGAAGGCACCTTGCAAGATACGGTTCTTTCGACTTTTAATCGTCCCTTAGAGGAATTGAAATCCGTCTTAGAACGCTTTCTAAGGGCAGCAATATGTCTTTTAATCGTCCCTTAGAGGAATTGAAATACAATATCTTGGCGAATCCCATCCTTCTTATACCGCTTTTAATCGTCCCTTAGAGGAATTGAAATATGAAATTTCATTTTAATTGATTTAATATGTTGTCCTTTTAATCGTCCCTTAGAGGAATTGAAATCATTATAGACTTAATACCTGCCTTATTTTTTTATACTTTTAATCGTCCCTTAGAGGAATTGAAATCCTAAGCCTAATGTACCATAGATGAACTTACCAGCCTTTTAATCGTCCCTTAGAGGAATTGAAATTCCTCACGCGTAATTAGAGAAGATCTCCGCTCAGTCTTTTAATCGTCCCTTAGAGGAATTGAAATTTGGCAAAGTGCTTGATGCAGTAAGCCCTGTAAAGCTTTTAATCGTCCCTTAGAGGAATTGAAATAATGTTGATAGTGCTGGGGTTCAAATTCAGGATTTCTTTTAATCGTCCCTTAGAGGAATTGAAATGCTTAATACTATCACGTATAATCAGATTCTTATACACTTTTAATCGTCCCTTAGAGGAATTGAAATAACTTCTCATTAAAGCTGCTAGTAAGCTCCACACGCCTTTTAATCGTCCCTTAGAGGAATTGAAATGATAAATACCTTCATAATATAACTGACCCGCTTGTGCTTTTAATCGTCCCTTAGAGGAATTGAAATGATAAATACCTTCATAATATAACTGACCCGCTTGTGCTTTTAATCGTCCCTTAGAGGAATTGAAATGATGATTCAGGTTCGTGGTTTACCCTTTCCAATGGACTTTTAATCGTCCCTTAGAGGAATTGAAATAATTTATAGATGCGCCAGCAATCATTACGTTGGTTCTTTTAATCGTCCCTTAGAGGAATTGAAATATAAATAGTGGCGGTGGACCATTGCCGCCTGTTAACTTTTAATCGTCCCTTAGAGGAATTGAAATTTGAGTAGTTCTCAACCTTTAAGTAATGTGCAGATCTTTTAATCGTCCCTTAGAGGAATTGAAATTGTACTTATACATATATCCTAGAAACATTTTCCAGCTTTTAATCGTCCCTTAGAGGAATTGAAATTATTTAGTAAGAGAGTTAAAAGATAACTTCACCTTTCTTTTAATCGTCCCTTAGAGGAATTGAAATCATCTTACAATCCAGCTGGCACCAAGATAGCCGTTGCTTTTAATCGTCCCTTAGAGGAATTGAAATATAACAAACCTTTGAGAAGTTACAATGAAAACATTCTTTTAATCGTCCCTTAGAGGAATTGAAATATCTTTAGATTATCTACAAGAGGTGTCAGAAAAGGGCTTTTAATCGTCCCTTAGAGGAATTGAAATCATTGTAGTTGACATTAGAGATAAAATAGATATTGCTTTTAATCGTCCCTTAGAGGAATTGAAATAATATAATCTGTTTTAGCGACCTTCTTATGTTTATCTTTTAATCGTCCCTTAGAGGAATTGAAATTTGTTTCAACTTCTTTTTTTCGAAAATAAAAGAAACTTTTAATCGTCCCTTAGAGGAATTGAAATGTGCATATTGCAGGCGCCACACATAGGCTAACCTGCTTTTAATCGTCCCTTAGAGGAATTGAAATGAAGATATGCCAACTATCTCAGAGGATGAATTATTCTTTTAATCGTCCCTTAGAGGAATTGAAATTTTATTTGGCGTCATGCTGCAGCGCTTAGGCGGCACTTTTAATCGTCCCTTAGAGGAATTGAAATAACTAAAATACGTCTCCAAAATCTTGTTACCGATGCTTTTTATCGTCCCTTAGAGGAATTGAAATCTAGCTATGAAGGGTGATAAGCTGATAACAGCCATCTTTTAATCGTCCCTTAGAGGAATTGAAATATTCAACGGTACTAACATTGACAGCAGAGATACTTCTTTTAATCGTCCCTTAGAGGAATTGAAATAGCTAAAAAGTGGAATTACTACATTAAAATGGACACGTAGTTAGGGTATATTGCAGTACTATCTATAATTTATTTTTACAGGTACACTATTCGCTATTTATAGGAATAAATGATTTATTGCAGAATAAATGTAATATATGATGAATAGAAAAGATTTTATTAAGCTTGCAGGTATTGGAACGGCTGGGGTGATTTTCTTGCCATTCATTAATGGAAATACTTTAGCTGCCGGATTAAGCATAGAGACCAAAAGAAAGTTGTCTGAAATTGCGCTTTCTACAGCCAAAGCTGCAGGAGCTTCTTATGCAGATATTAGGATTGGGCGTTATTTAAATCAGTTTATAAGTAGCAGAGAGCAAAATATTTCTGGCATCACCAATACAGAATCGTATGGTTTTGGTATACGTGTAATTGTGAATGGAACGTGGGGATTTGCATCGTCCAACCAAGTTAATGAAGCTTCTATTAAGGATGTTGCTATTCGTGCTGTAAATATTGCTAAAGCTAATGCTATCATTCAAACAGAGCCTGTTAAACTAGCCCCCGTTAAGGCTTACGGCGAAGTTAGCTGGGAAACGCCTATTGAAATAAATCCTTTTGAAATTTCTATGGATGAAAAGGTAGATCTGCTGATGAAGATTAATGCCGAGGCAGAGAAAGCCGGCGCCGACTTTTGCTCATCCAACTTTTACTTTGTAAACGAACAAAAATATTTCGCATCTACAGAGGGCACATTCACTAATCAAAATGTATTCCGTTGCTGGCCTACTTTTACAGTTACGAATATAAATCGCACAAAAGGTGGCTTCGAAACCCGAAACTCTTTGGCACAGCCCATTGGAATGGGGTACGAGTATATCAAGAATTTTGGCTTAATTGAGGAAGCTCGTTTAGCTGCCGAGCAGGCAAAAGAAAAGCATTCCGCAAAAAGTGTGGAGCCCGGTAAATATGAGTTACTGTTGGATCCGTCGCATTTATTTTTAACCATTCATGAATCGGTAGGTCACCCACTAGAATTAGATCGTGTGTTGGGCTACGAAGCCAATTATGCAGGAACTAGTTTTGCAACCTTAGATAAGTGGCGTGCGGGTGATTTTGAATATGGAAGCGACATTGTAAATTTTGTAGCTGATAAAGATCAAAAAGATGCTCTTGCAACTGTTGGTTACGATGATGATGGAGTGAAAACTAAGGAATGGGATCTGGTAAAAGATGGGATTCTAGTTAATTATCAAGCTACCCGCGATCAGGTTCATATTATAGATCAGAACGAATCGCATGGCTGTAGTAATGCCGATAGTTGGTCGTCTGTGCCATTTCAGCGTATGCCAAATGTTTCCTTAAAACCGGGCGATGAAGATAAATCGGTTCAGGATTTAATCTCGAATACAGAAAATGGAATTTATATAAAAGGTCGTGGTTCCTATTCTATTGATCAGCAGCGCTATAATTTCCAGTTTGGTGGTCAACTCTATTACGAGATTAAGAATGGTGAAATCACACAAATGTTAAGGGATGTAGCTTATCAATCGAACACGCAGGAATTTTGGAATTCGTGTGCAGAGCTAGGTGGTAAATCTACATACGAATTAGGCGGCACTTTTTTTGATGGCAAGGGCCAACCTTCTCAGGTTAGTGCTGTAAGTCACGGTTGCCCAACAACTCGTTTCGAAGACGTGAATGTTATCAATACGGGACGTAAAATTTAAACAATAACTAAAACGGAGTTATTCCTTGAAAAGAAAAGATTTTTTAAAAATGGCAGGAATAGGTGTCGGCGGGATGATGATGATTCCGTTATTTGGCACCAGAGTTGAGGCCTTCTCTTCCTTAATCGGGTTGCCGGTTGCAGAGAAAAAGATATTAGCAGATGTAGCACTAAATGCAGCTAAAATGCATGGCGCAACCTATGCTGATATTAGAATTGGTAGATATTTAAATCAATTTATTAGAACTCGTGAGAAGCAGGTACAAGGCGCAGTGAATACTGAATCTTATGGCGTAGGAATACGTGTAATTGCGGGCGGTACTTGGGGATTTGCATCCACAAATAATGTAACCAAAGAAGGTATTGCCGCCGCTGCACAACAGGCAGTGAAGATTGCAAAAGCTAATGCTAGAATTCAAACTGAGCCTGTAAAGTTGGCGCCCGTTAAAGCTTATGGCGATGTTTCTTGGAAAACCCCTATCAAAAAAAATGCATTTGAAGTACCCATTTCTGATAAGGTAGATTATTTGCTAGAAGTAAATAATGCTGCTTTAGAAAATGGAGCTCAATTTGTTGGCAGTAACATGTTTTTGGTAAATGAGCAGAAGTACTTTGCTTCAACAGAAGGTTCATATATCGATCAAGATATACATCGTATTTGGCCAACCTTTAATGTGAGCTTAGTAGATCGTAAATCTGGAACTTTTGAATCTATTCAAAGTCTTAGTTCCCCTATGGGTTTGGGCTACGAGTATTTAGATGGAAATGAATCCGAAAAATATAAAGGTCTCATCACCCAGTATGGTCAGTCTTACGATATGATTGAGGATGCTGCTCAACTTGCCAAAGCTGGAAACGAAAAGCTTTCTGCCAAATCGGTTGATGCAGGGAAATATGACCTTGTTTTAGATCCATCTCATCTGTGGCTTACCATTCACGAAAGTGTAGGTCACCCATTGGAATTAGATAGAGTACTAGGCTATGAAGCGAATTATGCAGGAACAAGTTTCGCAACACTTGATAAGTGGAAATCGGGAAATTTCGAATACGGCTCCGATTTAGTGAATTTATATGCAGATAAGACGCATCCTGGCTCACTTGGCTATGTAGGTTATGATGATGAAGGAGTTAAAACCAAAAAATGGGATCTTGTTAAGGATGGTATTTTGGTTAATTATCAAGCCATACGCGATCAAGCACATATCATTAACGAAAAAGAATCGCACGGTTGCTGTTATGCCGATAGTTGGAATAGCGTACAATTTCAGCGCATGCCTAATGTGTCTCTAGCCCCAGGCAAGAAGCCTCTTTCTATTGATGAACTGATTAAAGATGTTGAAAATGGTATTTATATTATTGGCGATGGTTCTTATTCCATCGATCAGCAACGCTACAATTTCCAGTTTGGTGGACAGCTATTCTACGAGATTAAGAATGGAAAGATAACAGGTATGCTGCGTGATGTTGCGTATCAATCGAATACACAAGAATTCTGGAACTCAGTTTCAGCTGTTTGTGACGAAAGAGATTTTCGCCTTGGAGGTTCTTTCTTTGATGGAAAAGGTCAACCAGGACAAGTAAGTGCAGTATCTCATGGTAGCTCCACCACCCGTTTTGATGGTGTGAATGTAATAAACACTGCAAGACGTATCTAAAGAATTAATAACTAAAAGAATAGAAAATATTATGGCCATTTTAACACGAGATGAAGCACGACAAATAATGGAGAAAGTGATTCGCTTATCAAAAGCGGATGACTGTGTAGTAAACTTGAATGGTAACGTTGGTGGGAACGTGCGATACGCCAGAAATACAGTTACTACAAGTGGTGAAGAGCAAAATACCTCATTATCAGTTGAGTCTGCTTTTGGTAAAAGAACAGGTACAGCTTCTATAAATGAGTTTGATGATGCCTCTTTAGAGAAGGTTGTTCGACGCTCAGAAGAATTAGCGCAATTAGCGCCAGAGAATCCTGAATATATGGAGCCTTTAGGACCTCAGCAGTATAAAGAGTCGAAAACATATTTCGAATCAACAGCTAATATCACTCCAGATTATCGTGCTAAAGCATCAGAAAGTAGTATTAATCCAAGTAAAAAGAATGGGTTGGTAGCCGCAGGATTTCTTGTTGATAGCAACTCATTTAGAGCAATTATGAACAGTAAGGGCTTGTTTGCTTACAATCAGAATACGAACGTGGAATTTTCAGTGACAATGAGAACCGAAGACGGGCGTGGCTCGGGTTGGGTATCACGCGACTATAATGACGTTAACTTGCTAGATGCGGCAGCGGCTTCAGATATTGCTGTCCAAAAAGCATTAGGTTCAGCGGATGCTGTGGCACTAGAGCCAGGTAAATACACTGTTATTTTGGAACCTGATGCATCGGTTGGTTTACTAAGTAGTTTGTTTCGTATGGATGCCCGAACTGCCGATGAAGGTAGAAGTTTCCTATCAAAAGCAGGCGGTGGTACTCGCTTAGGTGAAAAAATGTTTGATGAACGAGTAACAGTTTACTCAGATCCCTTTGATCCAATTGTACCCACCTCACCGTTCACAGGTGAAGGCCTACCCGCTGAAAAAACTATGTGGATTGAGAATGGAGTGGTTAAAAATCTATCCTATTCAAGATATTGGGCAAAGGAAAAAGGTGTTGAGCCACTTCCTAGAGCTGTAAATGGAATTATGGAAGGTGGAACTAAAACAACCGCTGAGTTGGTAGCATCAACAAAAAGAGGAATATTGGTTACCCGAACTTGGTATATCCGAATGGTAGATCCGCAGTCGTTACTACTAACAGGATTAACTCGCGATGGCACTTTTTATATTGAAGATGGAAAGATTAAACACGCTGTCAAGAACTTCCGCTTTAATGAAAGCCCAGTTATTATGTTAAATAACATAGAAGAACTTGGTAAACCAGTGCGTTGCAATGGCTACATGATTCCCCCGATGAAAATCCGTGACTTTACCTTCAGCAGTCTTTCTGACGCGGTTTAAGTAGAAGCGATTTATTTATTGAAAATTAAAAAAAAGCCATCTGTACCACAGGTGGCTTTTTTTGTTTTATGGAGGATCTGGTTTGTATTATTGATCTGGGTATTCAAAGAATCTTCCCTCACCGTCCTCTCCCTGATTTCATCCCGAATTCTCGGGATGAAATCTGTCCCTTCCCCAAGGAGGGACAGGGTCCAAACTATTGTTATAATATATGATGTGATCGGATGATTTGTAGAATTTAGTGTATCTAGATTTAGCTACCGGGCTATTTGCAGAGTCTATAGCAAAAAGTGTCTCTCTTTGGAGAGAGACAGAAATTAAACTTGTTTAATTTCAGAGAGAGGACTCGTGAGCATCCGATTTGTTCATAATCATCGTTTAGAAACAGGATTTACTTGATGTACAGGATTCGATCTAGGTTGAACAAAGCTCATTCGTAGCAATAAAAATATGAAATAGGAACGAGCTTTAGCCCGTTCACAAGTGAGCCACACCACACCCTATTGGCTTTAGCCAAAATGATTCCACACACATACTAATTCCCAGTTCCAACAATGGGCCTAAAACCAGTGGCAATTGAGAGTTGTATGGTGTGAGCGGCGAGCTATGAAATAAAAATAACTTGTCATTGGATCACTGTTAAATGTTGTCTGATCATTGTTAACTGCTCATTCCTCAATGCAATTTCTTATGTCTTACTACTTGTGTCTTATATCTAGCCCATAGAGAGGACTCTTGTGCGTCCAAGTTGCCAATAATTTTTGAAATTGACCGCATTAAATCACCAAAACCCTCCGCCTAAAGTTGAGCTGTTTTGGTGTAGATCTGATTTCTAGCCGCATTCAAAAATACTGCCCCGAAGAGTCCTCACCCTGGTTTTTTGCAAGCAAAAAACCTATCCCTCCCCGAGGAGGGACAGGTTATAAGTTGTTGTTATAATTTGTGATGGTACTGTATTTATTTTAGAATTTAGTGCATCAAGAGTTAGCTACCGTGCTATTTGCAGAATCTATGGCAAAAAGTGTCTCTCTTTGGAGAGAGACAGAAATTAAACTTGTTTAATTTCAGAGAGAGGACTCTTGGTCCAAATTTATAGACGAAAGAGAACATTAAATGGTGTCGTGAACCGAGCATAGCACAAAACAGCCAAAAGAACGTTAAAAGATATTACAGAGTTACTTCTATGATGCTCTAAGAATAACTTTAGCTTCCAATTTTGTATAATCAGCTATGAAGGTGAACACCGCTTCAAATACGGACTTTTTCTTTACTCGCATTCAATATGAATCAGGAAATTGGTATGTAGATGAGCGAATGCCTGCCAACCTGCTCAACTCTTTGGTAGAGTATACTACGTTGACCATCGATCAAGAGGAAAAGATAATTCCTTTATCGAGTAGTAAAATTTTGGAATCCCCGTTCTGTTATATGGCGGGACACCGATTGGTAGATTTCTCAAACAAAGAAAAAGAAAACTTCGAAAAGCTGGTGTACAATGGGAGCTTCATTTTTGCGGATGACTGCAACCACGATATCGATGGATTATTCGCCAAATCTTTTGAAGCTCAAATGGCTGATATTTTTGGTCCTGATGCACTACAGAAAATTCCCAACAATCACCCCATATATTCCTCGTTTTTTGAATTTGAAGATGGTCCACCTACCACTAGTTTTGAATTGAATGGTTGGGGCGATGATTTAGTACACGACTATCTAAAAGCCATCGTAATTGATGGGGAAATTCGGGTGTTGTACAGTAATAAAGATTACGGCTGTGAGTGGGATTATGATTATAGAAATAAACGCTGGTTAGCACGCGACAACACCAAATTTGGTGTTAATATTGTGATGTATGCCATTAATAAAAATATGTACCGTACGTGAATATTGAAAAAGAAAAGGTTCTTGAACTACTAAGTAAACTTCAAAGCCTCAAGAAAGAAATTGGCAAAGTGATAATTGGCCAGGACAAAGTACTCGATGAACTGTTAACTACGTTCTGTGCGGGGGGGCACGTCCTTCTAGAGGGCGTGCCGGGCTTGGCGAAGACACTTATGATACGATCATTGGCTGAGGCTATAGAGGCCGATTTCAATCGAATCCAATTTACTCCAGATCTGATGCCAACCGATATTATTGGAACTGAAATTTTGGAAGAAGAACATGGCACGGGTAAAAGATATTTCAAGTTTGAAAAAGGGCCGATTTTCACCAATATTTTATTAGCAGATGAGATTAATCGAACCCCTCCTAAAACACAATCTGCATTATTAGAAGCCATGCAGGAATATCGGGTAACTGCTAGTGGCAAGACCTTAAATTTAGATCTTCCTTTTTTTGTGTTAGCCACTCAAAATCCAATTGAACAGTCTGGTACCTATCCACTGCCCGAAGCACAACTAGATAGGTTTTTGATGTTTTTGAAAGTGGATTATCCTACTGAACAAGAAGAGTTTGAGGTGTTGAAGCAAACTACGGGTGATAACAAACAGACCATTAGCCCAGTAATGACAGGCGAAGAAATTCTGGAAGTTCAGAAGTTAGTTAGGCAGGTTGTGATTAGCGATGATTTGGTGAACTACGTAAATAGCTTGGTTAGAAATACACGTCCTGATCAAACAGAAAGTGAAATCGTTAAAAGGAATATCGATTGGGGAGCGGGCCCCCGAGCTGGGCAGTCTATGATTTTGACAGCCAAAGCCCGAGCCTTGTTGAACAATCGGTTTGCAGTAACTTTGGACGATTTGGCATTCGTTGCGCCCGCAGTTTTACGCCACCGTATGCTTTTGAACTTTAAAGCCGAAACAGAGGGCGTTACTCCCGACGATATAACCCAACAGCTTCTGAAAGAAATTAAGCCGCCACAAAGCAAAGTTTAAAATACTATGAACAGAGAACCGGAAGAGCTGGAGTTACTTCGTTCCGGGATTAATCTCGGGCTTTTGGCTAAACACATCGTGGATGGATTCATGATTGGGCGCCACAGAGGAACCCGACGCGGTACAGGAAGTGAGTTTAGCCAGTATAGAAGCTACCAACCAGGCGATGATTTACGCCAGGTTGATTGGAAGATGTTTGCTCGTAGCGACCGGTATTATATTAAAGAATCGGAAACGGAATCGTCAGTAACGGTTCGTTTTTTCTTGGATATTTCAGCATCCATGCTTTACGAAGAGAATGGACTTTCAAGATATAGGTATGCTTCGCTGGTAATTGCTGTGCTGGCAACTATTGCAAGCCAACAAGGGGATTCAGTTGCCTTGCATCTTGTTAATAATAAGGAGCATAAAAGTTTAGACGGGAAAAGAGGAAAACACCATCTAAATCGCCTGATTCATTTGATGGATGATGTAACTTGCACGGGACACTGGCCAGAATCAACCGAATGGCTTACCGATAATATTAATACAAGTTCGCGGGAATTATGGGTGGTTTGTTCTGATCTGCTTGATGGTGCAAAACGCTGGGAGACATTTATTCAGTTAAGTAAAAGTGTGGGGCACGAAATCCAATTTATTCAAATTCTGGGACATGATGAGTTGCACCTTGAACTTGAAAATGTAGCAACTGTTCAAGATCCCGAAACACGAGCAATGATGAATATTAAAACATCGTCCGTCAGAGATAAATACCTTCAAAACCTGTATGCTTACCTCGAAGAACTTAAAGATGGGTTACTCAGTCCTCGAACCGATCTGTTTTTGATGCAGATGAATGAGACGGTACAAAACTCTCTCTATGAGTTTTTAAAACTGAGAGAGCGTCTATGATATTCGGTTCTGCAATGTGGCTTTGGTTGGGATTGGGAGTGCTAATTCCCATTTTTATCCATTTATGGAATAAAAAGGAAAAGAAACCACGCTTGTTAGGTACCTTCCGTTTTTTACCTGAAGAATCAAGAGCTGCGGCAAGTAGAATCGAGCTTCACGAAATTCCACTCTTATTAATCAGAATGGGAATAGTGGTTTTGGTAATGCTACTGATGGCAGAACTATTTTGGCAGAAGGAATCAGAACCTGTTCAAAGGATTTCCATCCAAGAAGTTAAGGATGGAGAACAGATTTGGAAGAAGGACGAGTCTGGAATAGTTGAATTAAAAATTTCCGCCGAGAAAATAAATCTCCATGGCTGGTGGAATATTTTGCAGCAGGTAGAACATGAGTACTTGCCTGAATATGTAACTGTTGATGGAGGATTTACTCAAGATAGGTTTAAAGGTAATCGACCATACTCTAGTGCTTCTGTTACTTGGAATCGAGTAGATTCACTTCAACACCAACAAAAAATTCTTGCGACATGGATTGATGCTGATAAAAACGCGAAGGCATTAAGTCAGCTAAAAACAGAAAATGGAGTTGTTACGAATGTTACTGATATAGAAGGAGAGGAAGCGTTATCCGCTGAAAATATAACTCTTATACTCAATTCAGAAAATGCTGAATCTATAAATACTGGACTAAGATATGCAGCGGAGATGCTGAGTATTTCTGTAGAAGAACGAGTTATACCCAATATTGCTCAAGTTGAAAAAGGGGAAAGCATTGTTAATTTAGTTGAGCTAATTTCAGAAAATGGTAAACGAGATTGGGCTGAGCCAAATAAATGGACAGGAGTGTCATTCAATATTTCAGGTTTGGATACGAAGCAAGTTTTCGCTGAGTCGTTTATTGAAACTGAATCGGGTGAACCGTTTTTTGGATTGAATTCAACGGACGATTTTATAATTAATGGTCAAGTTGAGGCCGAATTAGTGAGTTGGGTGTATGCGGGAATTGGAAATGCGTTGCTTTTACACAGCTTGAAAGTTGGGGAAGCTCTATATCCTGTAATGGAAGAAAATCAGTTGATGGTGAATAAATCATCTAGCGCCATTCGTTCAGCCGTTCAACCACATTCAGCTAGGAATTGGCTATTTGGATTACTTCTGCTCTTTTGGGTAGTCGAGCGAATGATTGCACCGAGAAGGGGGATGTAATGAAGAACTTGTTTAATTCTCTCATCGCTAAACTGTATCGAAAACGAGTTGCTGGTGAACTCCTTCAAATTCTCGCCATAAGTATATTGGTGGGAGCTGTAGCTTCGGTTTTTTCAACAGATTTATTGTCTGAACCTATATTTATTGCTGGAGCTGTTTTTGTTGGCTGTGTAGCCTTGGCTATTCTTTCAGGGAGATTTAAAAAACCAGATTCCAAAGAAATTGCCAGGTTTCTAGATAGAAATTATCCTTTTGTGGAAGAATCAGCTTCGCTATTGGTAGAAGGAGATAGAGGTAATCAATTTGAACTCTGGCAGAAAGAGAAAATCACACAACAGCTTGAACAGAATGCGAGTCTCATTAAGTTGCCGAACACCAACTTTAAAAATGTTCTTAGCAGAGTCTGGATTTTGTTCGCAGTTTCGGTTCTGATATTTGTTTCAAAACCACTATTCCAGCAAATGATAATTTCAGGTTTAGATCAGATTTCTTCCATTGAATTAATAGAACCAACCCCGAGTGATGAAGTGGTGTTTCCGAAAATTGAAGAAGTAAATATAATCATCACGAATCCTGCTTATACCAATCTAAAGGCTCAGAAATATGGCTTTGATAATATTAAGGCGCCAGAAAATGCTACCATAAAATGGGAGCTAAAAACCTCGGGTGAGGTACAGAAAGCGGAGTTTATATATTCTAGTGGCGATACCGTAGGCTTTAATAAAAAAGGAGATAATTTTGAGTTTTCTTTGAAAGCAGATGAAAACCATATCTATCAAATTGCTTTAACGGGTTCAGATACAACGGTGTTTTCTGCTTTTAAAAGTCTAGAAATTATTCCAGATCAACCGCCAGGTTTTGTAGTACTTCAACCATTCGAAAAGCGGAATTTCATTACTTCACAAAAAAAGAGTTTTACAGTAGAAGCTATAATTGGGGATGACTATGGAATTATATCTACCAAAATAAAGGCAACCTTGGCGAGAGGCTCGGGTGAGAATGTTCGTTTCCGAGAAGCTGAATTTATCTTTGATAAGATTTCAGGAATAGGAACAAAAAAAGTAGAGGTATCTACCATTCTCCACGCTGATTCACTGGAAATGAAACCTGGTGACGAGCTATACTTTTACTTAACAGCTACAGATAATAAGCCGGCATCACAAAGCAATCGTTCTGATACTTATTTCATCATTTATGAAGATTCCAGCGAAGTGAGTATTGCTGAAATTGTAGGCTTGGGGATAGATTTACTTCCAGAATACTTTAGGAGTCAGCGACAGATTATAATGGATACGGAGCAGCTTCTAGAGGAAAAATCTAAGCTTAGTGAAAATGAATTTGGCAGGCGCTCGGAAAGTATTGGATATGACCAAAATCTGCTTAGAAAGCGATATGGTGCCTATCTTGGGCAAGATGACGAAATGATGGATGGGGAAGAAGGTGAGCAAACTGAAGAGCTAGTTGATGACCATAGCACCGATGAGGTTATAAACGAAATGGGTTTAGAAAAAGCTGTAAGCGATGCAGCAAGTGCGATTCCCGATGAGTTTTTTCATGATCACGGCGCTGCAGAAATGAACACCCTGTTTGCCGCAAGTCCACGTGCCCTACTCAAGCAGGCTTTGGATAATATGTGGAATGCGGAATTACATCTTAGAACCAAAAATCCCAAAGAAGCACTTCCTTACGAATACAAAGCACTGGAACTTCTTAAAGCGGTACAGCAGGCTAATCGACAATATACGCGTAAAGCAGGCTATGAGTTACCACCAATTGATGAGAATGAAAAAAGGCTGACAGGCACATTTGATGATTTTGCTTCCCCAAAAAGTGAACTTTTGAGATTAAGAACACAGAATCCTTTGGAAAGACTTCGGCTGTTGATTAAAGACTCTGTATTGGATTTATCCGAGTTGGCAACACAAGCCCAAATATTAATTGCAGAAGCAGAGTTGGCGGATGCAGATCGCTTATTTCTTTTAAATAAGTTCAGAGCACTAGAAAACGACGGTCGAAACGAGGAAACCGAAGAGGAGATTATTGGATTAATTACAAAATTATCAGCTGATATTAAACTAGATCCAGTTCCTGCTAAAAGACCTGTTCTCCAACATAAAAAGGGGAGTAAATAATGGGTTTAGTATTTGTGCTTCTGGTTTTATTGGTAACAGCTTTCGCTTCAATTGTTGATTATAAAGCGTACAAAAGTGGTTTTAGAACAGTGGTTATAATTCTATCGGGAATGCTTTTGCTTGGTTGGTTATTGGAGCCAAAATGGTGGCCATCAGGAACTGCAAAACATGTGTTGCTAACCGAAGGATATAATGATAACACATTCAAGTCATCAGATTATGACTCTGTTTATTCGATTATAGAAACACATAAACATAGCCAGGATAAAAATTGGCTGAGTTCTATTTCAATGATTACGGAAAGAGTCGCGGAGGGAAATAGTGTGGATTTATTCGGCTATGGCTCAAAACAAGAATTGCCCAAGGGATACAAATGGGGGAATCATCTTAATAATCCACCTCTAGGTATGGTGCTGAAACACGCTCCTCATCAAGTAGAGGTCGGGGAAGTTTTTGAGATAAAATTATATCTCATAAATGGAAGTACTGCTGATTCCATCTGGATATTTAGAGATGGGGAAGATCTTGGTGCGTTTTCTTCTGATGAAGATGGAATCGTACTATTCGAGGATAGATTATTTATGGAAGGTCCCGTAGGCTATGAATTTGAATGGGATGATGGTGGAGAACACCTCAGTGAGAATTTAAATATACGAGTAATGCAGCCTCAGTTATTGACGATTGGAGTTTTGTTATACAGTCCTTCTTTCGAAATAAATTATTTAACTACGCATTTTGGCGAACGTGGTCATACCATCATCAGCAGAAATAGAATTGGGCAAGATCGATTTAGGCATGATGCGATAAATGTGAGTACCGCATCAGCAAAAACAATTCTTGATCAACTTGTCCACATGGATATTCTGATTCTTGATGCTGCTGAATATCTGATGCTTAGTACTTCTCAGCAAGCCCAGATAAAAGCGGCGGTTAACCAAGGATTAGATGTGTTGCTAAGAGCCCCCAATATTGAAGCGTCTAAAAGCTGGGTTTCCGTTTTTTCAACTCTTACCAATTCGGATATTTCAGTTAAAACGTTAAACCGAATTGAAGAAAGAAATTGGGTTCCAGATCTGTCTGGCTCTGAAGATGTGACTGCCCCCATATCACTGCTAAATTTAGATTTTGAGGAACTCCCCGAAAACTCAGAAATACTCTTAGATTATGCTGTTAATGAACCAATAAGTGTTCGCATTCCCAACGGAAATGGAAGTGTTACAGGGCAACTATTTTATCAAACTTATAGCTGGTTAATACGAGGGGAGTCTCATTTATATAATACATTTTGGACGGATTACCTCAGTAAGATGGTGATTGTAGAAGGTTCAGAACTTGAAATTAAACCGGCGCTTACAAAAGTAAATAGTCGAGTAGATATTATTATTACTCAACCAGAGACCATTCAAAAAGTGAAGGTAGGCTCAGTTTTTGAAACGGATATAGAGGAATTCCCTGTGCTTCAATCCCCAGAAAATCATGAAGTGCTTATGACTCAATATTGGCCTAAAAATACAGGATGGCATCAGATTGAATACTCAGATAAAAAAGCATGGATCTATGTTTATGACGAAGAAAGCTGGACAGGGCATGACCAATATCACCGATTCCTCTATTCTAAAAATGAACTGAATAAACTCTCGCATCTAGAAAAGGAAACACCCGAATCCCAACCTAAAAAAGTACCAGAAGGAATCTGGCTCATAGCATTTTTATTACTACAAGTAGTTTTATGGGCAGAGCGTAAGATTTTGGGTATTGGTTAATGGTTATTTGTGAAAGCGGTGATTATCGTTTTTGAACTGTGATTTATTTTATTTGTGTGATTTAAATGATGGAAGTTTGGACCTGTCAGGTTTGAGATTGAGTTTATAGACACTACTTTCACCAAACTACTAGAACCAGAAGTTCTGGCATGGATGCCGAACGGGTCGTTCGGTACGAGGAAGGGTGATTGGTATTTAACTCTGGCAGGGTTTCAAACCTTGCCAGAGTTATCTAAACTTTAAATTCCCGAACAAATTCCTATCTCCCCAATAAACTAATAACTGACCTCCCAAAAGGCTTATCTGTGGTTCATTATCACAAAAAATAATACCCAGAAGTTTAAAATAATGAGTACTGAACCCGCTAACTTTCTCCAAATAGCCTTTTTATTGGTATCATTTTGACCAATATTGTAATCAGAAGTCAGTACGTGAAAATGTTCATGCAGACAGCTTTGGCACACTAATTTTTCTGAACCAGCTAAGTAAACAGGTTCCAAAGTCACCTTATAATTACCTATTGGACACTGCTTTTCATCTTCTGAATTACAATACGAGCATGTACTTAGGGCTTGTTTTTCTGCGAAGTTATCTTCTGTTGTTTGAATATTCATGACTTTGGTATTTAGTATTAGCGTTAAAATAAATCTTAGTAATTTTGGATAGTAGTTGAGTTGAGTTGAGTTGATCACCCCACCATTTTTTACAGATTGTGGTGTTATACTGCCACAGCTTGCACCGTGTAGAACTGCAGTACATCCTCTAAGAAAAGTGTTACTTCTTGTTCATATCCATTTCTATTGCAGATATAAGCCTTGGTGTGTCGGCCACCTTCGGCAATCCAAAGACGTTTGATACCTTTCTGTTTTGCGTTAAATAAATCATGACTCATTTGTGGTGGTATAAACCGATCGCGACTGCCATGAATAAACATGATAGGAATCTCACTTTGTGCAACTGCACCAATAGGATTAACATCCTGAAACCGAAACTTTGCATGTAGCTTCACAAAAAAGTGAATAGTGTGATAGAAAATGAACACCGGCGCTTTATAAAGATGCTTAATTTGGTAGCGTATTAATTGCTCGAGGTTAGAGTAGGGGCAATCTGCAACCACAAATTTCACATGTTGGTTTATATGCAAGTATTCTAATGAAGTACCCGCGCCTAGCGATATACCATGTAAACCAATGATGGCGTCGGTTCCTTTTTGGCGCGTAACCCATTTTACCCATTGCTCAATATCATGTTTTTCGTAAAACCCGTAGCTAGTGTATTCTCCGTCGCTATTACCATGCGCTCGTTGATCGATGGCCAAAATATTAAAGCCTTGACGAAGATATAAATCGCAAAACCGTAGCGACATTGTGTGAGTTCGGGTGTAGCCATGCACCAATATTATCACTTTATTCGAATGTGGAAATTGTTCTATGTAACAACCGTGAAGTTTAAAGCCTTCCGAATTTTTAATAACAATGTTTTTTTTGGATAGGTTATCAAACTTAGCCCGAGAATAGAGTTTTTGTTTTTCCACTCTTTTGAAACATTCTTGGGAAGTAAATTTTGCCTTTTTTGTAATGGTGCGAAATCCAAATATGGAAATACCATATATAGCTGCAGCAACTCCAGTTAGTATAGTTGAAGAAATAATCAATATTGAGATACTTAACATAGCTTATAAATTTGGGTGTTTTTGTTGTACCCAATTAACAGCTATAGATTATTTTACGCTATCTCTGATGTTTCATTCTGTTGTTTATTTGTTCCATTTATACACTTATAGCATATTTCTGGCGCATAATGGGTTGAAGGGAGTGTTTTGGTTCAAAAGAAATGTGGTCGATCGGAGTTAGATGGTTTGTAGACAGTTTTTTTCATGGGCCATCCTTGTAGATGTTAGATAATTCGGTGACATATTTCCTCTAATTATCACAGAATAGGGTCATCCTGATCCGTTAGCCAACGGACAGGATGACCCAGCTTTTTAGAAGAACCAAGATGCGAACGAATTAGCTAACATCAACTGGGAAGACAATTTATTAGTGGTTATAAAACTTCTGTTGGTAAGGGTAATCTAAATATTGAAAGACTTAGAATAGCCTAGGAACCGAACTCGGAGGGGGAAGCGTTGTATTCTTCTTTGAAGCATTTTGAAAACCATGAGATACTTTCGAAGCCCACAGAATATGCGATTTCACTTATAGAACCAGATTTATTTTCAATCATGATTTTTGCTTGTTCAAGGCGAATTTTTCGGATGAGTTGAACTGGGGTTTCGCCTAAAATGCTGGTTAGTTTACGATGCAATGTGGTACGGCCAACATTTACCATAGCTGCTAGGCTTTCCACAGAAAGGGAGGAGTCTTCCAAGTTTTTAAGAATGGAATTCTTTACCTCTTCCACGAACTTTTGATCTGCCGATTTAAGTTTTTTAGAATCTAAGTTAAAAAGAGTGCTTTCAGATTTAAATCGTGCTTTCAGTAATTTTTGGGCATTTAACATACTTCTAACACGGGCTTTGAATTCGTCCATGTCAAAGGGTTTAACAATGTAATCGTTAGCGCCCAAATCTAATCCCTTCACCGTATCAACTTTGGTGTCTTTTCCGGTAAGCATAATAACTGGTATAAAGTTGATAGCAGGATCTTTTCGAAGTTGATCCACCATCTCAAACCCATCCATTTCTGGCATCATCACATCACTGATAATTAAATCAGGCAAAAATTCTTTGGCTTTTTGTAGACCTTCCTTTCCGTTATTAGCTTCAATTATTCGGTAATGCTCGCGCAGATGGCTAACCACAAATTGCCGCAGTTCTAGATTGTCTTCCACAACCAAAACGGTAGTGTGATCTTCTTCGTCTAACGCAGAACTATTAACAAATGGAATGATTTCCTTGCCATCTACTACAATGGGTTTTGGGACTATAGAAGCCTCATAACTTGACCTTTCTTCAATTTGCGCATGGGGTAGGGTATCTGCATTAAGAGGTAAGATAATCGTAAAAGTAGTTCCTGCACCCAGCTCACTTTCTGCCGTAATGGTTCCTCCATGTAATTCTACTAAATGCTTCACTAATGCCAAACCAATTCCCGTTCCGTGCTGCAATCGTGATTTTGAATTACTAGACTGATAAAAGCGATCAAAGATGAAGGGGAGATCTTTCTGAGAGATGCCCATTCCCGAATCGCTTACTTTAATTACGGCTTGCTCATTCTGTTTGGCGAGAAACACAGATATTTCATTTCCGTCGGGAGTGAATTTGAATGAGTTGGAAAGAAGGTTGGTAATAACTTTATCAATTTGATCTTGATTGAACCATGCATCCAAACTATCGGGAGCTTGAATAGTAAAGTTGATATTATTTCGATTAGCTAAGGAACTGAAATTTTGGAAAATGGATGATACAAAGGAAGCTAAATCAAGTTTGGTAACCAATAATTTATTATCGGAAGCCTCTAAACGACTGATATCCAAAATCTCTGAAACCAACGTTAAAAGGCGTTTTGAGTTGCGTAAAGCTAACGATACTTTAGAAGCTTCTTGTACACTTAGGCCGCTTTTCTTGTTACTTAAGTCTTCTAATGGCCCAATAGTTAAAGTTAGCGGAGTGCGTAACTCATGTGAAACGTTTGAGAAAAACTGGGACTTAATAACATCTAGTTTCTTCAATTCTTCGGCTTGTTGTGCCTGCATTTCTATCATTTGTTGATGTATGCGCCATTTAACTAGACGTTGTACGGTAAAAACTAATCCTAAAATTCCCAAAATCACATAAAGCCCATACGCCCACCAGCTTCGGTACCATGGCGGTAAAATAGAAAACTGCATCGATGCTGTGCGGCCAATAACATCATATATATTACGAGCTTGAACCTCAAAAGTGTATGAACCTTCGTTAAGGTTAGTAAAGTCTCGGTAGGTTTCATTTGTCCAATTAGACCAGCTTTTATCCAATCCTTTTAAACGGTATCGATAATCGGTTCCCTCTGAGAGATAATAAGTGGCAGCACTCCAGTTGAAACGAACAGCTTGGCGAGTGAAATGGATATCATTTTCGAGTGTAGTTTCAATCGGGCCATATCCTCCCCACAGCAACGAATCATTGTTTATAGAAACACTACGCAACAAGGTATTAAAAGTATATCTGGGTGCTTCCAATAAAGAACGATTTATTAAGAAAGCTTCAGAGAGGGTACCGTAAAGAGTTGTTTCTTCATCTAGTGTAAGAAAATGCATTCCATCACCAAAAACAGCCAATCTACCATACGGGCCCAGGTTAAGTTGGTAGTTTCCTTCTCCATCAGGTATCATCTCAAACATACGTTTCCCCCCGAAATCGAACCATACATGTCCCAGTTTATCTTCTCTTGTAGGCCAGGCTCGTCGTCCACTTTCTGGGGGAAATACCTCAATAAAGCGCATGTCTCTTACAATGCGTTGTTGATTAGTATCAAAACGAAAGAGTCCTTCTTCGGTTATAAAACCAACTTCGCCTGCAACTTTGGTTGTATAATTATAGCTTGGTGCTGGCAAACCATCTTCATGTGTGTAATGTAGAGTTTCTAATACTTCGGGTTGGCCATTTTTATCTACCAGTCGGTCTCTATATATCCCCCAGTTGCCAGTTCCACGCCATAAATCTCCTTGCTTATCTTCTATAAGCGTGTAGATGCGCTCCGTAAATTCAATAAGTGGGTAGCTTGTGTAATTTCCATTATTCGATTTCTTTATTACATAAATACCTTGATCATGATAATACACATAAGCGAGTTCTTTATACCGTTCGGAAGCTATTAAAACATTGGCAGAAGTATTTCCTAACTGTGTTAATTTTCCATTGTCATAAACAAATAAGCCATCACGCGCTCCAATCAATAATGCATCACCAATATTGGCGAACTTTCGAATAATTTTTCCCGGTAATTTATGTTTCCAGGTTTTTTCCTCCCATGTAAACATGCCATTATCGGTTCCAATATGTAGTACTCCATTATGTTCAATAACGGTATTAATCTGTACGGAGCGCTTTTTTGCATTAAAAAGGTGGCGTAGTGGACTATTGTACTCAATGAAGTTTATATATTGGCTGGTACTGGCCCAAAGATTTCCTCCTTCATCAACATATAAACCATTTACTTCATCACTAGAAAGGCCATCTAGTTGGGTTAGATGATACACCAATTGCCCAGCTGGGGTGTAAATGTAAATACCTGTAGAGGTTGCAAGAGCAATGTTATCGTCTCTCAGCACCACCGCATCATGAATGTAGGTGCTGCCATGTATATCCGAAAATCGTTTAAATGGATATATTTCATCTCCTTTTTGTATAAACACAGCTTGTGTGGTTAGAAATAAAGTACCCTCCTGTGTTTGGAGTGTTGCCCATAATCGAGTGTTCTGTAAAAGTGAAGAAACTGGTTGAAAAGAATCATCCACTAAAGCCAGTAAGCCGCGGTTTAAATCATTGACGTATAACGTGTTATCGGAGACACCACAACCCATAAAGTCAGGATTTTCCCAAGTAGTCATAATGCCATCTTTCCACCGAAACAGATAAGGATTAGTACAAAAGAATACGGATTCATCTATAATTTCAACATACACTCGGTCAAAATTTTGAAGGGAATCGGGAGCGTGCGATAATAATGATTGAAATTGAAGTTGTTGCAAAGAATCGGGTGCGAGGTAACCAAAATCTCCTCGCACACCAGCGAAAATGGTTCCTTCTTTATCTTTGGCCAAACCGTAAGCGGCTGATCGGTTTGGCGGGGCGATGGTTGTCCAGTTAGTACCATCAAATTGCTGAATACCGAAATTATTATTTCCAAAATACATGATGCCTTGATCATCCTGAATTATATCCCAAAAGTTTATACCTACCCGAAAGTCGGCATTAAACGTTTGGATAAAAGGCTGCGCTGCGGGAGAAAATCTGTGTTCGGATGAATTCGTTATATCAAAAGAGGGTGTAGCTTTGGATGTTTGTTGAGCCCAGCAAACATCCCCCCAAAAGAGCATAATTAGAATAAATAAGCCAATAATACTACTGCCCATTTTCATAAAATTATGCACCTTTTTAAGCGAGAAAAGAGCATAGCATATACCAAATCATTTAAAGTATATGCTCTATCAGCACAATAACCGTCTGTATTTTGGCTTTGTGTAAAAGCCTTTATACGTGCAATTGTGCACAGAATACAATTTGCATTTTTATATAACCCAGCCCCATCCATCTATTCAACCCAATATTTATCCATATTAAAGGCTAAAATAGTAAAAAGGTTGTTTTTATCAAGAATTTATTCATCCTTTAATTTTTGGATGAATTGTGAAGAAAGCTATCTACAAAATGTATTTCTTGCTAGGCTACAAAAAGTATTGTAGCCACTTTAAAACCCATCAAATCTTTTTAAATATTACTATTCCGTTGTGGCCTCCAAAACCGAAGGTATTACTCATTGCAACATTTACTTCTTTTTCAACAGCTTCTTTTAAAACAATATTTAGCGATGATGGAATTTCTTCACAAATATATTGAGTATTTATGGTAGGTGGCACTACCCCTTCATTTATTGCTTTTATACTTATTACGGCTTCAATAGCGCCCGCTGCGCCTAATAAATGCCCAGTTGCAGATTTTGTAGCACTGATATGCAAATTAGATGCGTTCTTTTGAAATACATTCATAATGGCGCGAGTTTCGCTTTTATCGCCCATGGGCGTAGAAGTAGCATGAGCATTTATATAGCACACATCTTCTGGGTTTAACTCACTATCGTTTAGTGCTTGTTTCATCGCAAAAGAGGCTCCTATTCCTTCGGGATGAGTAGCGGTCATGTGGTGAGCATCAGATGTCATTGCAGCGCCCGTCAATTCCGCATAAATATGTGCCCCACGTGCTTTCGCATGTTCGTATTCTTCAAGAACAAGGGTGGCAGCACCTTCCCCCATTACAAAGCCATCGCGATCTTTATCAAAAGGACGGGATGCACCTTGGGGATCTTCATTCCGTTGCGACAAAGCTCGAAGTGCTGAAAATCCACCAAAGGAAGCTTCTGTAATTGCAGCTTCAGAACCTCCAGTAATCATTACTTTGGCTTTACCCCATTGAATGTAATTCATCGCATTCATAATGGCGGTGTTCGAAGTTGCACAAGCAGAGACGGTTGCGTAATTAATCCCCATCAAGCCGTACTTCATAGAAATAAGCCCCGGCGCCATATTTATAATTAATTTCGGAATAAAATAAGGGCTGAATTTAGGATCATTTCCATTGTCGATATAGTTTATAACCTCTTCCTGAAAAGTGAGCATACCGCCTTGGCCACTGCCCCAGATTACCCCAGCATCAAAAGGATTCATTTTTTCGAAATCAATACCAGAATCTTTAACCGCCTGATCGGTAGAAATCATAGCATATTGGCTATGAGCATCAGTTTTCCGAATAGTATTATGTTTTAAATAATCAGACGGAGTATAGTTTTTTAGTTCACAAGCAAACTGGGTACGGAATTTTGAAGCATCAAAGTAGGTGATAGGACTTGCGCCACTTACACCGTTACTTAGATTACTCCAAAATTCTTTTACAGAGTGCCCAATGGGGGATAGTACCCCCATTCCAGTAATAACAACACGATTTGGTTTGTTCATAGTTTGTATTCGTTTGCCAGCACTTTGCTATAGCGGGCTTTTATTAGTTAGTGAATATTATTACTGGTTTTTAACAAGACGTTCTTCTTTGCCTAAAGTCATGCTTAAAATATCAGCATAGGTAAAGCTTAAGGTCATTTTATCAGTCTCACTTTCTAAAACCACATCGTATACCGTAGAGGCAACGTTAAAATCGAATACTGTTATTTCGTTACCAGTCATTTTCCATCCATCAAAAGTGTCACCAGCTAAATGTGCTAATAAATTTAGTGGAAGAGCTGAGTTTTGCTGTTTGTAGGTGCCTTTTAGTAGACTTCCATCTTTGTCATAGTGAGCTATAAAATCAATGCGATCTCCTTTCATTCTAGCTGTACGTGCCTGAGGGTAATCTTTAATAGTTTCATCAAATTGTACAAACCATCCCTTTTGCTGCAACTCTTTATTATTAACTACACAGTTTAATTGTTGCAAGCATGGGTAATCTTCTTCAACAAGAGGTAGAATCTCTCTAAACTCTGATTGAGCAAGTGCAGGAGCGGTGTTTAAAAGCATAGATACACCCAATCCAATTATCATTGTAATAATGGTTTTTATAAAAGCATTTTCCATTTTGCTGTTCTTTTGAAGTGTCATGATATTGTTCCGTTTATTAAGGTTTAGTAGCGTGTTAGAAAACTTTATATGATTTGTATAGAGGCTTCTATCGGCTACTTCAAAGTAATTGGAAGGTGCGTTGGTTTGCTATCTCGTTTGTTGCAATGTGTTGTACATTTGTTCCAAAATGGGCAGAAAGAAGGGAATTGAGCAGAAATAAATAACAATTTGTGAATGCTATGGGGGTATGCGATTCAATATTTTGAGCTATTATTTATTTGATTACACGATGGGATTTTGTGTATAGATTAGAAATGCAGATTAATATTGCAGAATGCAAAACCCAAAAGATTGTAAAGGTCGAGCTACAGAATGGCGGTATATTTAGAGAAAAATCTCAAAACCATATACGCTAGCACCAGTAGTGCGACATAAGAAATGAGATTATTGATGAAGGTTGAGGATTTAGAAATAAAATTTATGATTATTTAGTAGTCCATTTAACTCAATATCATCAAGCTAATTAGAGCCAGAGGTTCAGGCATACATTCCGAACGGGACGTTCGGAATGAGGAATGAGTTTTTCTAAATCCCAATAACTGATTAACTAATTCCTATATTACTTTGTATAAAGCCCATTGCGGCTGTAAGGTGCGTTTTCGTCGAGTACAAAAAAGACAATTTCTGAGTCTTCTTCAGCAGTTAGATTTAGCTTTTCATCTTTAATGATGATGGTATCTCCTTCCTCAACTGTTTCGCCGTTGTTCTCAATGGTAACTTTTCCACTAAATAAATACATAAAGCCAGTAAGATTATTCAGGTTTGGGCTTTGGATAGTACTTCCATTTTTCAGGAGTAGGTCATAAAATAATAGCTCGCTTCTGAATAGTAAAGGAGCACCAGAACGATCATGCCCGGCAAGCAATCGCCATTCGTCTTGGCTATAGATTTCACCTGGATCATAAAACTGAACTCTTGGTTCTAAATCATCCGCCTTGGGACGAATAAATATTTGCAGCATCTCCACAGTATCGTCGCCTTTAGGAACGCCCTCTTCATGGTGGATTCCACTTCCCGCATTCATCAACATCAAATTCTTGCTATGAATGCCTAAATCATTCTTATCGCTGTCTTTATGATGCATGGTTCCTTTTCGGATATAAGACAAAATTTCTTCATTTTGATGTAAATGCATTGGCACCAGTGCGCCTTCCTCAAGAGTAGCATGTTCTAGCCGACCAATCTGAGCAAAACCGCGATCTTTGGAACCTTCAATAGTTCGTCCTAGTGGTAAAAGTCGAGTAGTAAAAGGGCCACGACTTAATTTCCTGCGTTTGTTTGCTTTAGATATGTGAATCATAATTCTTTGTTCTAAACTGAGGGTACAAGTTTCTACATTAAATTGAGCTTCTAGATAGCATATTTATTATTCAATATAAAGAAGTCTATAGTTGAGTAATAGAATGAATTGGTTGTTCATAGCCTATCATTTCCGGCCTCTACTAGTTTCTGTTTCTCAAGGAGGAGGAATTTACTTGCTAAATTTGAAGGTTGTTTGTGGCGATGGTGATTATGGTTTTTGAATCGCAGATTGAGGGGATTACACAGATTACTCGGATTTTTAATTCTAGCTCTAATCCAATGCTGCACATCCTTTTATCCTGATCCCGAATTCTCGGGACAAAAACCAAAGATTTATAAACATCGCCTACGCACTGGAACCAGAGGTTCAGGCAGGCATAACGAACGGGACGTTCGTTACGAGAAACAAAGTCCGTCATACCGCACTTCACAACTAGCGCAAGCGTCCCGCTTGTGGTGGCTGGAATGTGGCGCTGGGGGGTGTTGAGTTACTGGATAATTTGACTGTTCAAAACCCATTATTTCCGACCTCCTCTTCCCGAGGCTTCGGGATCAGGATTTTCTAGATGTGCAAGATTGAGTTTGAATTCAGATAAATGATTACTGTTCACTGTTTATTGATAATTGCTCATTGACCTACCCGAGAACTAATAACAAGTTACAATACCTCAACCTTCAAATTTCACAAATCATAACAATTCAAATCACATTATAAATACCTAATTGTTCGCATAAAGTTTACTTTTTGGTTATATACGAGAAATTATAGTAGGTGGTACAATAGATTGTTGTGGTAAAAAAATTATTCATTTTATTTGGGATTATTTCGCTGGGCGCTCAAGGAATTTCTTGGGCGCAACCCCCTACATTTAGAGTCACGCATGTTAACAATCAAGTTAGTTTAAGCCATAATACTGTAACTGGAGTAACTTTAGATAGCCACGGTTTTTTGTGGATTAGTACCATGGATGGCCTTAATAGGTACGATGGTAAATCGGTCAGGGTTTATAATCATTCTGAAAATGACAGTACTTCTCTTTCCGATGGTTTTATACATGGAGTGTACGAGTATAGCGCCGACGAGCTTTGGATAAGTACCCGTGATGGGGGGTTAAATATTCTAAATCCAATAACAGATAAAGTGGAAGTCATCAACAATGAATCTGCATTGAATAATGGAATTCCAAACGCCGCAATTAGCTTGCTCTATAAAGATGCCAAAGGTGTTTTCTGGCTGAGTTTTAATAGACATAGTTTTGGTGTTTTTGATAGAAAGCAAAAGAAATATACAGCGGCTCGTTTAATCGAAAGGAATTCTGGCTTTGAAATTGGTCCAGTAAATGGTGTGTTGGAATTTAACGACGGAAGTATGATTATTTCGTCCTATAGTGGCTTGTACTATATCCCAAAAGTTGAAATAGAAGGTTTTAGAAATAAGCCCACACTAGGCAAAACCATAAAGAGTAATGAGATTTTACTTAAAAAAGGCTTGGCTAAACCAAATATATCCCACACCTATCTAGATAAGCAGGCCCATATTTGGATAAGAGAAGTACGTGATGGCTTCAGGCGATTGGAAATAAATGAATTGCCCGCCTTTGCACTTAAAAGTATAGCAAGTGGATTGGCAGGTAGCTCTGCAAATGGGATGGTGTTAGAAAATGACGAATATGTAACCGTTGGCGGATTAAACAACGAAATTGTTTCCATCCATAAAAAAACAGGACGTCAGAGTTTTCAAAAGATTAATGTGGCTGAAGGCCTAACGGGCCTTACAAATCTATTTAAAGATTATAAAGGTAATATATGGGTGGGTATTTGGGGAGCTGGTTTATACTTGTTGGAAGAAGAAAAGGGGATAGAGCTAGTCAACAAAAAACAACTTGGACAGGCACTTAAATCCAATTTTATTTTGGCTTTTGAGGAAGAAGAAAATGGATATTGGATTGGTACTGCGCAAGGTCTCGCTTTTTGGGATAATGAGAAGAAGAGACTGCATTCTTACGAGGGGAAAATAGCAGGATTTAGCGGAGTAGGAATTTGGTCGATAGAAAGAGATTCGTCTGGTTTATGGGTAGTTGGTGTTGAGGGGGGCTTGAATTTTATTGAAGCATCGGCCATAAAAAATAAGAAAATGCTAACGGCGCGTAACTTTAATGCAAAGAATAGTTTTTTAAAACTGGAACAACTTCATCAAGTATTTAAAGATTCAAGAGGATGGCTTTGGTTGGGGTATGAAGGCGCAGGTGTTCAAATAGTAACTAATACAGAGGATTGGCAAAGTGGGGAGGCGGCTCAGCTTATTGAGTTAGATCCGAGAACCAGTGAAATGAGGATTAGTAGCGATAACATCCGCAAAATTTACGAGGATAATAATGGTGATATATGGCTTGCAACCATGGATAGAGGTGCTATTCGAATTCGTATAAATGAGAATAAAATTGGGCGGATTGAATTGTTTAATTATGATGAAAATAACAGTAATTCAATAAGCTACAACGACACTAGAAGTATCTACCAACAGAATGACAGTACTTTTTGGTTTGCAACCTATGGCGGTGGTGTTACCAAATGGGTGGAGCCGTCCAATACATTTACTCGATTAAAAAAAGAGCAAGGGCTACCAAATAATAGTACCTACAGCATTATTAGTGGCCATAACAATCGGTTTTTATGGATTAGTACCAACTCTGGATTGGCACGCTTGGATACCGAAAATATGAAGTTTGAGAATTATACAGAATCAGATGGGCTCCAAAATCTTGAGTTTAATACCGGTGCATATTTAGCTTTAAAAGACGGGAATTTGCTCTTTGGAGGGGTAAATGGATTTAATAGGATTAACCCTGATCTGCTTTCAATAAACTCGCATAAACCGCCAGTTTTTATAACGGAAATAAATTTATTTAATGAGCCGATTAAAACCGATACATCGGTACTTTTTAAAAAGGAATTGAATTTAAAATATAATGAGAATTTTATTTCGTTTGAGTTTGCAGCTTTAGATTTTAAAGAACCGAATCAAAATCAGTTTGCGTATAGAATGTTGGGCGTAGATGATAGTTGGGTATTTTCTGGTAATAGAAATTATACGAGCTACCCGAATCTTGCTGAGGGTAACTATATTTTTGAAGTGAAAGCAGCAAATAATGATGGCATTTGGAATGAGATTCCTGCTTTTGTAAAAGTATATATTTCGCCTCCGTGGTGGCGCACCCTATGGTTTAAGTGGCTGTCGGGCTTGGTGTTCATAGCTATAACTGTTAGCGCAATACGGTACGTGGCTCAACGCAAACTGAGGATTCAAATCCGAAAGATGGAAGTGGAAAATAAGCTCCGCAACGAAAGAGAACGAATATCCCGAGATTTGCACGATCATGTTGGGGCGCAGTTGGCAAATATTATATCTGGTCTTAGTTTAGTAGATAAATACAATCAGAGAGATGAAGGCAAGAAGGCTTTTGAGCTGGTTAGTTCGCTACAGGGAGATGCTCAAAATACCATTACTCAATTGAGGGACACCATTTGGGCATTAAATCAAAAAGAGCTAACGGTTGATGTATTTATGGATCATCTTAAAACGTACTTCAAAAGTCAAAGTGCACTTAGTTCTCTGTTAGAGATTAAATATAATGTTGAAAATGATGGAGAGAATATTCTATCGTCAACACAAGCGCTTAATGTATTTCGCATTGTGCAAGAAGCAGCGCAAAACACACTTAAATATGCCAATGCAAGCATTTTAACCATTTCTATGAGTTGTATTGCGGAACAAATTACACTTAGTATAAAGGATAACGGCAGCTTTAAAAAAGAGACTAATAACTATTATAGTGGCTATGGGTTGGGCAATATTCGAAAAAGAACAGAAGAAATGGATGGGACATTTGAGCTTTTGATAGAAAATGGTACTGAAATAAAAATAATATTTAACCTATAAATACACCGTTTGGGGTATTGGTAGTTATTACTAAAAGAATCATTTTTAGGGAAATAACTGGGGACTAACAGTGACTGAAAAACAAGTAATAAAAGTCTGTATTGTAGAAGATCATGCCATTTTTAGAAAAAGGTTAAGTGAATTACTTTCTTTTTATGATAATTTGAATCTAGTATTTACAGCAGATAGCACAGAACAGTTCTTCGAAAAACTCGAACGTACTAGTGAAGAAGAGGTGCCAGACGTGATTTTGATGGATATAGAGCTACCAGGTCTTTCTGGTATTGAGGCTACTTTCAAAACGAAAGAAGATTATCCAGATATTGATATAATAATGTTCACTGTTTTTGAAGATGATGAACGGATATTTGAATCTATTCAAGTAGGTGCAACAGGCTATTTACTCAAAGACACCCCAATTGATGATGTGGTAAAGGCTATTGCCGATGTAAAACGTGGGGGCTCACCTATTACGCCAATTATAGCTCGTAAATTAATGAGTTTAGTAAAATCGCCCCCCACTTATACGGATGAAAGAGAGGAGGTTCCTTTTAATTTAAGTCCTGCCGAAATTAGAATTTTAGAACAGGTAATAGAAGGAAAATCGAATAAAGAGATTGCAGAAGTAGTATTTTTAAGTCCTTGGACAGTAAAAACACATATCAAAAATATCTACAAAAAAATGCACGTCAACTCCAGGGCTGCTGCCGTCCGCCTAGCCCTACGCAGGAATATCGTGTAGAAGGTTAAGATTTAGTACAGAGTAAATAGTAGTTAGAATGTAGCTAGAAGAATTGTGAACTCTCACCAGCCAATCTTGCAATCGTTTATGGTTTTTGAACAAAGTCAATACTCATCGCTCAGCATGAGGTTAGACTTATTTGGCGAGTAGATTTGATTCTCATATTATAAATAGCCCCGAGATTTATCCCGGGGTAAACAGTTTGAAATAGTTATCGGTGGATACATTTGTTTTATAAAAGATGTGTATAGATCCACCGAAATTTCGGCAAGGTTCATTTTAGGGACGCATCTTCGGGATTTCATACACTGTAGGTTTATCCACTCTGGAGCTGGATTTATTTCAATTTTTGGGTAGGATTTTTCAGTCAGAAATGCTGTGGTCGTACTTACTCCTCATAGTATTTATTTCTTTGTATTAAGGAATTGATCATAAACATTAGGTATTAAAATCTTACGTCTTACTACTTATATCTTAAATCTATCTCCACGCTCATTCCTCATTCCTAAACTAAAATACCTAATTCGGGGGATTTAAAGAGGGGGTAGTAATATTGAAATTAATAAGAGTAAAAGGTGCGGTGAGTTAATCAACTGCTGAAGCCAATAATTCTCAATTCAATATCAAATACCATGAAAAAGTTATTAGTAGTACTGCTTACTATATTTACTGCAAGTAATATACAGGCACAAAATAATACTCAAGAGACCATAGATAGGCAATATGTAGATGCATCTCACAAAGCATTTTTGTACCAAGTTTCCCCACAAATTCGGGCTTCAGATGAATGGATGTTAAGCATCAAAAAAGAATATGAGAAGGCAATTAAAGCCAATGATATTGCTCCAATTATTAGTTCGGCTGAGATAAGTACAGACACTTCTTGGACGTTGAGTGAATATCGAGCTTACGATAGTTTAATTTTTCATGCGAACCGATTTACACAATCATTTAATAAGGGTACAACAAATAAATATTCTTGGTTTAACAATAAATATACTTGGTATGCAGATAGCGCAAGATGGAGCCCGGAGCAGTTGAGTACAACTTATATAAATGAAGATCATGGAGATAGTTCAATCATATACAGTTATGGTTATAATCAGCCCGAGCCCAATTATGGGCAAAAGAGTAGATATCCAAAAGTGCCTGCTGATGGTGCCAATTACGAATATTATCGAGATATTTATTATCCCGATACTGGCTGGAATAAAAACTCACGAGGGCTCTCTTATAGAGATGAAACAGGCTATTATGATACGTTGACTGTAACGTATGAATATTCTAAAGAGAGCGAAGAGTATATAATCAGCTCTAAAAATAGATACCAAAATCAAGAAAACTACTATCTATATTCATCTGAATATTATTCAAAAGGGATACTATACAACTCAAGTCTTCAAGAACAAACACCTGATTATACTCTAAGTGAACAGAAATATTTTAGTAATGATGGAGAAGTGACTAGTTGGAATAGAGGACACGCTAAAATTAGTGCTGGCAAGACTCTATACCAAACCACAAAACAGTACAATAATACACTGAAGAAACTGGTAGATAAAGATAGTTTACATTTTCAATATAAAAATGGCGATAAACTAGTGGAGGCCATTAAATATACTTGGAAGGATTCTGTATGGGTTATAGCAGAGGCTTACAATAGTTACAGCCATAAACATGCTAATGATAAGGTGGTTGTAGACTCAGTAGTAGTGTTCGATATTATTTTTAATGCAGAAACTAGTACCTATGATATTGGTGGGGTAAAAATAAAAACCGAAATGGATTATGATTCTAATGCTAATCAGGTTGAAGTACGAAACTATTCGATTGTATCAGATAGTTTACAGCTCCAATCCAAATCCATACGTACATTTATAGAAATACGGACAGGGTGGTTTGCAGAAACAAAGGTAGAAAACTATGGCTATAGTGTAAGCAAGGGGGTTATGTACCAAACCGGAATTTATGAGAATAAATATAACGAGGATAAAATAAGCATAGGTTATAGTTCTTTTAACTTGTCGTCAGATGGAGATACCACGTATGGCTATAAGGTTGTTCGGGAATTTAACCAAGGAGGCGGCTCAACAGATATCCGATTTGATTGGGATAATATGAAGAAAAAACTAGTGTTAAAGTCAATTTATACTTGGGGTTTAAAAGGGGTAAGTAACAGTGGAACTACTTTTACTCAAACTACTTCACTCTCTCTGTTTAATACTGGGTTTCAAACTAATAGAACAATAAATGTTTATGGTGGCACCCCAGGAATATTTAATGATGGGCCAATACTAGCTGAAATGGGGGATACAGTAAGTCTATATGTAAGTGCAAGGAACCCTGATTTCACAATACCAGCTATTGAAGTGACCAATATGCCAACCACGGCCACTTACAATCCTGAAACACGACATTTTTATTGGATTGTGGATGAAAAAGATCCAGCCCCAATGACCTATAAAGCCACACGTGGAGATATAGTTGTTACTACAGAAGTAGAGTTTGTTACTGGCCAAATTGGTGTTGGCACAGAAGCAATGGAGTCACCATCGGGTTTTGAACTTTCACAAAATTATCCAAATCCTTTTAACCCAACTACGAACATTCAGTTTACACTGCAACAAGCGGGTACTGTGAGTTTGAAAGTGTTTAACATGCTTGGCCAAGAAGTGGCTACTCTTGTTAACGGTAGAATAGGTGCTGGTGTACAAACCGTAGAGTTTGATGCCTCAAATTTAGCAAGTGGCGTTTACCTATATCGCTTACAAGCGGGTAATAAAATTCAAACCAACAAAATGATGTTGATAAAGTAGTAATGAGCTATGAGGTTTTGAGGGGAGAGTTGTAATTGAATACTTTACGGCTTTTCCCCTTCCTCTTCTCATTTTCATAAATTTTGGTTTAAAATCGGCAGTGCCCGATAAAAGATAAAAGGATATCCTTTTCGAGTTATCGAAAATAGCGCAGATTTGTTTCGCAGAATAGGAATGAATTTAGACCCCGTAATTTGGGTGGTAATTAACGAAATCAGCGAGCGGTTTTTGATTCTTTTAAACAGCTCAAACTAAATTTTTCTTTAAAGTAATTTTTGGGAAATTTTCAAAATGCCATTGAAACTCAAAGCTGGGTTAGCCTGAGCTCATTTCTTAGGGGTGGAGCAATTGAGGAGGACTTAATCTTGCCATATTGAGTATCCTGACTTCCGAATTCCTTAGTCCCTCTGTCTCCAATTCCTAATTCCCTAACATATAACTATTCACAGTTAACAGAATTTTAAATCTTACTTCTCAATACTTATTTCGACGGTTTCATTTTGTTAATCCGCATGGCAGAAAGTATAAAGTTGGGCAGTGATTTTCTAGGATCACGCTTGGTCATATCAATAGATAAACCGAGTTTTTGCATGATTGGTACTTTGTGTGTTTCAACAAATTCAATCAATGTTCCATCAGGATCTTCTACATAAGAAAATCGTCCAGCAGCAGTGCCCATTCCAAAACTATCGGCACTATCTACAGTAAACGGAAAGCCTTTGGATTTACATTCTTCTTTGAGTGCATCCATGCCCTGTACATCAAAGCAAAGGTGGATAAAACCCAAATCACCCCAATATCTATCTTCAAATATTTTCTTTGGCTTTACTCTTTTGTCCATAATTTGAACAAGTTCGATTTCTGTAGGACCTAGAAGTTTGCTAAAACCACCTTCTCTAGGTTGACTATGGCGAAGCAATACGCGCCTAATTTTTTTCTCTCCACCAAAAATACCATCAAAATCAGCAAAGGAATCTGTTTCGTCGTACACAACTTCGTCATACCCTAGAATATCAGAATAGAGAGTTCTAGATTTTTCAATATCCGAAGAGCCAATAATTGCACCGGCAACGCCACCTGTTGTGCGATCTGCTCTTTTGCTAAAAAACTCAAGACCCTTTACTACTTGGAATAGGTTGCCATTTAGGTCTTTAACAAAAAAACTAAGATCACCGGCAGGATTTTCTTTAAGTGATGTAAGTACTTCTAACCCAGCCATGTTAAAATCTTCGTAGGTTTTGGCAACATCAATAGATTTTATCTTACACGCATTAATTCCCAAATCACCGAGCTGAATTTCAAAGTCTGCCGCCACTGGGGTTCGGCTTGTAAACTGCCAAATTTCGAAACCTCCACCTCCACGCATACTCATTGTTAAAATGGCGTTTCGATCTTGAGGTTTACCGCCTGTATATGGTGCCATTAGTTCAGCAGTAGCTTCATCCTCAAAAACTTTAATATCCATCCCAAAATATTCGCGATACCATTCTGTGGCTTCCGGCGCATTAGGATTTCCGATACCAATTTGTTGAATTCCAGCTATTACTTTTTCCATGATACTAAATTAAATAGGTTATAAGCTTCGAAGAAACTTCTTAAACTTCCTTGTATTATAATTTGCCATTCCCCTACGTTCACTCACAATCTTTCCTTTAGAAGAAATGATATAAGTTGTTGGTACTACACTACTATCGTACACTCCAGGTTTACGTCCATTCAAAAAATAAACGGGCATAGTAAAATCTTTACGCTTTAAAAAAGAACGGGCTTTATCTTTATCCTCATCTAAAGAAACCATTACAAAAACGATGTTTTCATTATCGTCAATATCATCATACAAAGCTTGGATGTTTGGCATTTCAGCGATGCAAGGTGGACACCAAGTTGCCCAGAAATTTAGAAATACCGTTTTACCCTTAAATTCAGAAAATGAAAATTGATCTTCGTCGAGGGTGAGAAGAGGAAGATTATAACTGGCATCTACAATATCTGTGTCTTCCATTTCAATGTTAGGAGTGATAATGCCTGTCCATAGCAACACCCGTTGAAGTCCGCCAATTACTTCGGTATGTAGACCTGTAACATAGAGAATTCCTAAAACAGAAAGGATAGCGCCCCATTCTATGAGTTCACGTTTAAAACCTTTCTTCTTCTTTTCTTTCTTTTTGATGATGTGGTGCTTAAAAATTAATAACCTATAAGATAAGAATAATAAGAAGCTGATGCGAGCAGAGAGCACGAGGATTGAGGGATGAGTATTTAGTAATGAAATCTGTGATTGTAAATGGAGATCATCATTTATGAAACCGGATTTACAGGATAATGAAGATTTACTAGATTATAATTCCGATAACCACGGATTGTTCTAAATTTTGAATATTTCGAGCCACAGTGTGGCTTGCCCAAAGGTTCTTTTAAGTTTATAACTTAAAAGTTCTAGCAATGGAAGTCTCTGACTTCCATTCCATTCACACATTTGGAATCAACTCCTTTTCGTTGATTATGAAGGTACTATTCATATTGCCTAACTTTTCCAAAGTTAAATCACTATTCATTAAACTCAATATGAACCATTAAAAACTTTGGAAAAGTTATATATGGAAGCTTCGAAATACCAAGATTCCTAATTTATTTTCATAAACAGAAGCCATTCTTCTTGTTGAGTAAGTCGTTCTTGATAGCGAGCACGTAATTCGATTTCAGACACCTTCTTAATCCATCGTTCTGCTTCATCAAATAAATGTAGGGAAATGAGTTTATCAATCAGCTCTTCATAAACATCAAACCAATCGGCATTGATTGGAATTGATAATGCGATGCTAGAATATTCGGGCAATTTAGAATATCGCTGTAACTCTATAGCTTTAGAAATGGTGTGCATTTGATTGGGTGTGGGCAATAAGGCAAAGGTTGCCGAATCTGGCAGGAGATTTTGATAACGAGTGGCTAAGAAATTTGTCCAATTGGTAGAATCTGCACGTAAATCAAAAGAATATCGAAAAGTGCGAGCAGTGCTTTCATCCAAACGTGGTTTTAGGGATTGGAGGAGCTCTGTACCTGCTGCGAAATTATTATTTAAAGTAAGAGCATCCGCTTTTAAAAGTTGAAGAGTGAGTAGGGTATCAGTTTCGGAAATAGTTTGAATAACCGATTCGTAATCCCCCTCGTGCAATTGAGCCCGGGCCCAATCTCGTTTTATAAACGAATTACCAGGATCTAGATTAAAAAGTGTCTCAATAGTTTTAAGTGCTGCCGTAGTGTCTTTTGTTGTTTGTTGGAAGTTGAACGTATCCCATAAAACCAACTCTCTGCTTAACGAATGAGGACAGGTTTTTTGGAATAATGATAATTGTCCAAATAGAAATTCTGATACTTGTTTGTCAACGGAATCTATAGCCACGCTAGAAAGTGTTCGCTCCCACTGTATTACTAATGAATCGAAAAGTTGGCTGTAGGCTTTATCAAAAGAGGTTTTTGCGTAGGCATCTTTAAAGTTTTGAACAGGATAATGATTTAACAAATATTGAACAAAAGCGCCTGTTGTGGTATAACTGATGGAGGCGGCACTGCTATAAAACCCTGAGATGGTGAGGGAATTCCTCATTTGCTTTACGGTGGGATATGGAGGTACTGCTGCAATAATTTGTGCCAAAGTAGATTCAGAAGATGCATCGTTGGCAACGGCTTCGGCAACGCCTTCAATCAAGCCAATACTCCAACTTCCATTAAATAAACTATTCCCAAATTGTTTAGAAATAACATGCACTAACTCATGCTTTAGAACACCCGATAAGTGCTGTTGAGCAATATGCATCTGATCTTGAGCCAACCAAATGGGGACATAACTTGTGAATTTCGCTCCCACCAAATCTTTTTTCTGCCAAGCATTGCCGTACAAATAACTTTCTATTCGACGATCTTCGGGCCAATCAATTTCTAGTGCTTCAGTAATCTGATGGAAGAAAAACTCATGTTTTAAAGTCCAGTATTCAATTTCATCTGAAGAAAAAGAGGAGGGGTTGAAGTACAGATCAAAATGTTCTGTTTGTACAAGAGTGGAAAGTTGTTTTTTGAGAAAGCTACGAGGTGTAATTATTCCCAATTCAGCTAGATTAAAATAACTAGCGATCAAACCCATCCCACAAATAAAAAGGACTAACCGATTTAGCTTTTGATGACGAATTCGGGGAATACTCCACAGAGAAAATATCCACAAAAAAGTCATCCCTCTAAATACAAGATAACTTCTAGTTACAGAAACAGATTCATCATAAATAGGTCCTGGCCAAGTTCCCCAGATGTGATTGAAAAAATATACCTGCGGGAAGAGTTTAAATTCTAGAAGTAAAATTCCTGCAGAGCAAAAAAGAAGAATGCTTAACAGAATGGTTTTTGAATGCCGAAAAGAGCCTGCTCTAACCAAACGACCTATTGCGGCGCCTAGAAAAACAGAGGGGATGGGAGTTAAAATCCAAAATAAAACACCCTGAACAGTTAAGCAGCCAGCAAAAAAAGCGTTAATAAATAATGGAAGTCCAAAAAGATAAAGGAATATGAAAATGCCTAGAATTTTGGCTTTATCTTTAGAATAGGAACCTTTCAGTAGGCTAAATCCCGCCCAATATGCCCCAACCGTTGCCGCTATCATGGCCGACTCAAAATGGAAATCGCGCAATAACGGAATGGGAAGTAATAAAATACCAGCCAAAATGGGAATTAAGTAATAGAGAAGGTATTTATAGCGATTCATAAAAGGTGATTTTCAGATGCATTTCTAGAACCGAAGTTTTGTCAAGATGAAATGCTTGCCCAATATATCCAATACATCAATAAAAACTGAAGAGGTAGTCGCAAAAGAGCTAGCCAGGTACCAACTGTAAAGCCACGTTTCTTATACATGGCCCAAAACATGTGCATATTGGCAGGGAATACAGCAAAAAGGAGGAGTATTAATCCCCAACCTGCAAAGTTTCTTGTTGTCGAAACTAAAAAGCCGATGCCACCAAGTATTTCAAAAACGCCACTTATATAAACCATGGCTTTATGGTTCGGAATATATTTGGGCATTATGCGCATATATACTTTTGGCTTCACAAAATGTAGAACGCCAGCTACTATAAAAATAACCGCAATTATAAGAATGCTAAATGATGTGGATAGTAAAAATGACATCTGCTAAGTTTGTGAATGATTAAGCGAAGAGTACATAATCTTGAGCAGAGTGAGTAGAGTTACTTTTTAAACATGGTGCTGAAAACGAACCAGATGTTTTCCTTACGCTCCATAAGCCTGCGCCTAAAATATGGAAACCAGTCGGTACCAAAAGGCACATAAACACGAGTTTTATAACCATCAGTTGTGAGTTGAACCATGGTTTCTTCACGTAAACCATAGAGCATTTGAATCTCAAACCGTTCTTTGGGGATATTTTGCTCTGCAGCGTATTCTTTTAACCAAAGTATTAATTCATCATCGTGTGTACCAAATCGAGGGAAAGTGGTTTTCTCTAATAAAATTTTGGCACATTCTTTATACGACTCACGAATGGCAGGCATATTTTGCAGTGCTAAATCCGAAGGTTCTTTATAGGCGCCTTTTACTAGCCGAATATCGGCACCCAATTCTGCCAACTCAATAATGTCATTTTTAGAACGAAGCAGCATACTTTGAATTACTGTTCCTACATGTTTGCCATATTTGGCAAAAGCTTCTTTAAAAATGTCGAGAGTGATTTGTGTGTAGTCACTGCCCTCCATGTCTATGCGCACAAACTGATCTTGAGCTTGGGCAACATCCAGCAGTCGGAAAAGATTTTGCGTGCAATAAGCCCTATCAATATCTAGGCCCAGCATGGTTAGCTTTATTGAAATACCACTGATTAAACCATACTCTTTTATGCCGTGTAAAAGCTGGATGTACGCTTCTATAGTAGCGTCAGCAGTTGCTTTATCTTTTACGTTTTCGCCGAGTAGGTCGAGCGTTAAGAGTAGATTTTTATCATTGAGATATTTGATTTTTGGGATAGACTCGTCAAATGATTCGCCCGCAACAAATTTCTTAGCAAGAACAAAAGGTAATTTCATAGGTATGAATTTAGTTAACCGTATCAAAAATACATAATTACTAATTACGATACACCATTATTATAACCGCAAAAAGTGTAAATAGTGATTTAATTTTTACAGAATGAAACAACCTAAAATGAAAAGCGTAGAGTAATCTCAGTTCAATAAAAAATGGAGAAACAATGAATGAAAATAAAAGTTATTTATTAAAATTTGGTGGGTTGCTTTGCCTAATGTTCGTAATAATGTTAGTTGGCGCAAAACTAGGGTGGGCTCAATCTTCTGATAGAGCGTATAGAATAGAAAGCTTTCCGGTAAGCGACGGCGCAAGTGTAGATGTTAAAACATCAGGTGGCAGCATTCAGATAGTTGGAAAAGACACCGATGAAGTAACCATTGAGATGTATGTTAAAAAGGGAAATAAATACCTAAAGCAAAGAGATACTGATTTAGATGGCTGGCAAATTAACTTATCTAAAAACGGTAATAAAGTTACAGCATCCGCTATTCGAGAAAGTGGCTTCGGTTGGAACTGGGGGCGAAATAATGAGTCGGTGGCATTTATAGTGTATGCGCCAAGAGTTACTAAAAGCACACTTAAAACATCAGGTGGCAGTATTAAATTCGAAAATTTAATTGGAAACCAAGAAGGCAAAACAAGCGGTGGATCGGTTAGTGCAGCTAGTATTTTTGGTGATTTGAACTTGGCTACTTCAGGCGGAAGTATTACTGTGAATGAAATTACAGGTAATGTAGACGCTGCTACAAGTGGTGGTAGAATAGAAGCGGTAAATATTGAAGGAAATGTGGACCTCAAAAGCTCTGGTGGAAGCATAACTATTGAATCGGTGGGTGGAAGTGTACTTGCAAAAACTAGCGGCGGTTCTATAAATGCTGAAATTGATGCTCCTAAAGGTGAAATCGATTTGAAAACCTCAGGCGGTAGTATAAGAGTAACTGTGCCAGGAAATCTGGGCTACGATCTTGATTTGAGAGGAAATAGAGTGAAAGCCTCACTCGAGAATTTTAAAGGGAAAGCTGAACGCAACCAAATTGAAGGCACACAAAACGGCGGCGGAATTAGCCTAGTAGCAAAAACCTCAGGTGGCAGTGTAGACCTCAAATACTACTAAAATAGAAATTGATATTTAATGTTAGTTAGTCAAAAGGTATTGGTTGATCCCCAATGCCTTTTTTTTTTAAAAATGTTAGGTACCTAACTATTTTCCTGTGATAAGGATGGTAGGTATTGGGTAAATAGTTGACAGATTTTAATTAAAAATCGAAAATCTATACAAATACCGCTCCGTAGGTGCGGTATATTTGTATAACCTAGAGAACCTAGAAAACACTGCGCCGTAGGTGCAGTACGAATATTGCTGGGCGTATTGAGAATTGATAGGTGAACTCAATGTAGTACTGCCCCGGTTGGGGCAGGTGGGTGGTGGTGGTTATTTGGGTTACAAACATATCGTCCCGATGGGACGGGAACTGCACCATGAAAATCACTAGGTAGGAAATTGCGCTTATGATTATTCTGCTTTGGGATTGTAAATTTCGTTATCGAATTTCCGCAGATATACAATCTCGTGCCAAAGTTCCCTAAAACCTTAAGGAGTTCGTGAGGCTCTCGAACTGGCAAGCTATAATAAAGAACAAGTCACCAACTTAATTACCAACAAGGAATACTAAGTCTAAAAAAGAATAAGAAAAAACCTTCAATCTGTCCGAATCTAACTCATATTATTTTTGTTATAAAAAAATATCTGTTCGAACAAATCTAAGTCTTATATTGAAGGTTCGATAAATCTTTACTATGTCCAATAAAATTATAGCTACTCCCGAAACAAAGACAAGCGTGCAAGAACGTCCTATTATTATAAAAGGCGTACGTACTCATAATCTTAAAAATATAGATGTTGAAATTCCCCGTAACAAAATTACGGTGGTAACAGGTGTATCGGGCTCTGGTAAGTCTAGCTTGGCATTTGATACCATTTATGCAGAAGGTCAGCGCCGCTATGTTGAAAGTTTGTCGAGTTACGCGCGGCAATTTTTAGAAAGAATGGACAAGCCAGAAGTTGATTTTATGCAAGGCATTTCGCCCGCCATGGCTATTCAGCAGAAGACAACATCGAGCAATCCACGCTCAACAGTTGGCACCACTACCGAGATTTATGATTATCTAAGGCTCCTATTTGCACGTGTTGGTAGAACCATTTCTCCCGTTTCTGGTAAGCAGGTTAAAAAAGACACTCCCAAAACTATAATCAAAGAGCTCTTTGAGTCGCAAGAAGAGGGAGCAAGATTTTATTTACTATTTCCAATTCCAGAGCACGCAAAAAATAAACTTGAAGAAGTACTTAAGGTTTTAAGGGAGAAAGGATTAACTCGACTTTTAAATATGAAAGACGAACAGATTCTTGATTTAACAGATCCGCAGCAAGACACTTCAAAATTAAAAACCAAACAGTATAGAGTTTTGGTAGATCGCCTTGCGATACAAAATGACGAGGCTACTATTACAAGAATTGCGGGCTCTATAGAAACGGCACTTCAAGAAGGAAATGGCCGTTGCTCTATTAAAATGAGAAATGGCGAAGAGCTAGTATTTAGCGAACGATTTGAATTAGATGGAATGGAGTTTGTTGAGCCAACGCCACAGATGTTTTCGTTTAATAATCCATTTGGTGCCTGTACAAAGTGTGAAGGATTTGGACGAGTGGCAGGAATTGATGAGGATTTGGTAATCCCCGTTCCTGAGCTGTCGATTAGAGATGGTGTGATTGCACCATTCAACTCACAGAAGTTTAGTGCCCATTTAAAGGATCTGATAAAGCTAGCCGCCAAAGAGAAGTTTTCGATAGACACACCATATATTGATCTTCCGAAAGAAGTGAAGAGTATAATCTGGAATGGTAAAGATGGTTATATAGGTATTTGGAACTTCTTTGAAGAAGTAAAAGCTCAAGCCTATAAAGTGCACATGCGCGTGCTATATTCGCGCTACAGAGGATACAGCCGCTGCCCAGAATGTGAAGGATATCGAGTTCGAAAAGATGCCCAATATATTATTGTTGGTGATATGCACGTAGGCGAGGTTTCTGAATTAACCATTGGCCACGCACGAAAATATTTTGATGATTTAGAACTCACCGAATACGAGCAAAGTGTAGCCGGTCAAATCTTGTATGAAATTCGAAAGAGACTAAAGTATCTGGATGAAGTAGGATTAGACTATCTAACCCTAGATCGTTTGGCAAATACATTAAGTGGAGGAGAGTCTCAGCGAATTAGTCTTTCAAACGCACTTGGTAGCTCACTCATCGGAAGTATGTATGTGCTAGATGAGCCAACTATAGGTTTACATCCCAAAGATAATGATCGATTAATCAGCATTTTGGAATCGTTGAGAGATATTGGAAATACAGTGCTTGTGGTAGAACACGACCCAGAGATGATGAAGGCTGCGGATAATATCATAGATATTGGTCCTTTTGCAGGAGCACACGGTGGCGAAGTTGTATTTCATGGTACTTATGAGAACCTATTAAAATCTGATTCTTTAACTGGAAAGTATTTAAGTGGACGTAAAGCCATAGAAGTTCCTAAAAAAAGACGTCATGGAAACGGTAAATCTGTTCGTATAGAAGGCGCAAGTGAGCATAATCTTAAAAATGTAACCGTCGAATTTCCGCTAGGTATGCTAGTGGTTGTAACTGGGGTTTCTGGTTCAGGTAAATCTACGCTCGTTCACGATACACTTTATGCGGGTATTCAAAAACACATCGGTTCCTACAACCAAAAGGTAGGTCGATTTAGAGATCTATCGGGTACAGGCTCTGTTCATGGTGTAGAGATGGTAGATCAAGCGCCTATCGGACGCTCATCACGTTCAAACCCTGCAACCTACACAAAAGCTTTTGACGGCATTAGAGACGTATTTGCCAATACTCGTCAAGCAAAGATTATGGGTTATACCCCAGGACATTTTTCTTTTAATGTGCCAGGTGGACGTTGTGAAACCTGCCAAGGCGAAGGCGTGCAGAAAATTGAAATGCAATTCATGGCCGACATCGAGCTTACTTGCGAAGTATGTAATGGAAAGCGGTTTAGAAAAGATGTGCTCAGCGTTAAATACAGAGGGCTAAGCATTTTTGATGTGCTTGATATGCCTGTTTCTGAAGCCATCGAGTTTTTTGTAGATGAGCCTAGCATTATCAATAAATTAATTCCCTTAGAAGATGTTGGTTTAGGTTATCTGAAACTTGGCCAAAGTGCTACAACTCTTTCAGGTGGAGAAGCGCAACGCGTAAAACTAGCTCGGTTTTTAACTAAGCAAAGCACCGAACACACCATCTACTTTTTTGATGAACCTACAACAGGCTTACATTTTGAGGATGTCACAAAACTAATGGAAGCCTTCAACGCCTTGGTAAATGCAGGCCACTCCGTAATTATAATCGAGCACAATTTAGATGTGATCAAATGTGCAGATTGGATTATTGATGTGGGCCCAGAAGGTGGCTTTGGCGGCGGACAAATTGTAGCCGAAGGTACCCCAGAAGAAATAATTAAAGTTAAAGAAAGTTACACCGGCCAATACCTGAAAGATTATTTGGGGTAGGACGTAAAGCTAAATAGGTGTGTCTTTGATGATATCTGATTATTCGGAGACAACCACCCGTCCAGGCGAGGCGCGCAGCGGAGCAAGTAACGAAGCAATCTCCAGATATTAGGCTACTAGCCCTTCAAAGTCTAGATCTTAAATGATTTCAAGTCAATTTGTTCCCTAGGCTTCGGGATGACCCTACTCTATTTTATCGAGAGTAAACTGTATTTGGGCCACCGAACTAACTACCGACAACCTAAATTTTGCTATTCCTCTGGAACAACTGACCACGTAGGAACTTAAACGTATTTGCAGAGTTACAATTGAATAAATCAATCAACTTAATATAGATTATGCGAAATTCAATTAAAATAAGTTCATTAATAACGGCTCTTTTGTTAGCTGTACTATTTTCACCAACAACACAAGCTCAGGTATTACCAAAGTTTGGTGTTAAGGGTGGTTTAAATTATTCAACATTCAATAGCTCGGATGATGGCGCTGATGATATAGAGTTCAAAACTGGATTTCTTGTAGGGGCTTTTGTTGATATACCGATTCCAGCAACTCCCGTTTCGGTGCAACCAGAAGTGCTTTATGCGAAATATGGTGCCAATTTAAAAGATACAGATATATCAATAGACATGAACTATCTGCAAATACCGGTGCTATTAAAGTTTGGCTTCCCAACTCCTGCAGCAAGTCCAAATGTATTTTTTGGGCCTTATATGGGTTTTAATATGAAGTCTGAAGTTAAAGTTAATGATATATCTGCTAACGCAGATGACTATGTAGAAGACACAGATTTTGGTGTTGTAGTTGGTGCAGGCATAGATATTACAAAAATTAGAGTTGCACTCCGTTATACAGCAGGTTTAACAAATATTGCAAAATCATCACCTAATGTTGATTATAAAAACGGTGCATTTGCATTAACAGTTGGAATCAGCTTCTAAGAAGCACCAAAATAATTTTATTAAAAAGAGCAGTTTCTTGTAGGAACTGCTCTTTTTTTATGAGCAATATTTAATTAGAAAAGCATGGCCGAAAATTAGTATAATCAGCCATGTTCATGAGACTTCTATATCTCAACTGGAAAATATTCATTTCCAACCTAAATCGGTTTCAGCTTTTGTTACTGATTGGTTACATCATGTTTTTAGGAGTGATGCTTGTGAACCTTGTAGGTACAGCCATTGTGGTAAACATGTTAGATACCGACCCTTGGATGAGAACTCAAATCCCTTGGCTTACACCCGAAATTCACCTGTTCTTGTTACTCGTTTTCGCAAACAGCTATTGGGTGATGCACTTTTCGTTTACGAACCTTAGGCTGCTAAATTTAGAAGAAAACAGAAAACTACTAGGCTTCGCCTTCCCGCTTAAAAAGCTTTCGAAATACTTGATATGGATTGGATTCTGCCATCCCGTGAATCTAATTTATAACTTTACTTGGCTAGTATTTTTGATGTTGAAAGTCACCCACGTGTACCAAGTATTGGTGGCAATTGCAGCTATAGCATTTAATTATGTGCTCATATATTCCATCAAACATCGCTTTATTCGTATTGTAGAGCGTAGATTCATAGCCGTTGTATTGACATTGCTGTTTTTGGTGTTTGTATTATTTCAAGCGGTTTCATTTTTTGCAGATAATTCACGAGAAATATTTGAGCGTATTACCCCTCAAGTAGAAACCATAAATACAGTGCTCTCCTGGTTGCCAGGCGGTTTGCTTTTACGCACGGTTCAGCTCGATTATGGCTGGTTTAATGCATTAATTGTGCTTTCATTTTTGTCCGTTTTAGTTGGACTTATCATCATCGATCACTTCAATAAAACGTGCGAAGGTCTTATCAATCCAACCATTTCAAAAGCAGAAGAGCAGAGTAGTAAACTTTGGCATTTTCTAAGAAAAGTGTTGGGTCGCAATGCGGGCAAGTATTACTACTATGTAATGATTCATCCCTACAACAAATTGCAATTACTAACGCTTGCAATCATTCCAATTGTGTATGTGCCATTACTCTCGCAGCTTGAGTACGAAGTAGCAAGAACGGTGTTAATTCCCACAATATTAGCGGGAATTCCCGTTGCCTTGCTTGCAATGGGCATGGCAAATATGTACGGATATGAAAACAGAGAGCTTCTACTGCATCTACAATTTCCTGTAAAATTAGAACAACAGTTAAAAGAACGATTTTTAGGTGTGTTCTTGCTCCCTCTTTTAGTATTCTACCTAATCACAATTTTTGAAATTTTGGTGGTGCCCGAAGTAGGGCATGTAGTCAAAATATTTATTGGCAACACATTTTTCTTTTTATGTTTTATGCTGCTCTTTATTTGGAGTTCCTATTATCAATATCAGAAAGCCACTTATTCATCGTTTAGTTATAAGCACCCCATTATTCCACAAAAAGTAACTTTTGTAATATCATTCGCTATTTTCAGTGTTGGCTATTTAGTGTTTGTGCCACTAGGTGAATTAGAATGGTATAGAATTACTATAATGAGCGTAGTTATTGTAGTAATGGGCATTTACCTTTGGCGGCACATGGATGTGCTAGTAAGCCTTTTCAAAAAACAAGTTCTAAAACGACTATGGTCGGATTAATAAATTCAAATAATTAAATTTTATGTTACCAATACATCTCGATTTGGGATTCAATCAAATCTATTTTTATGAAGGAATTTATTTCCTTATTTCAATTGTACTTGCTGTATGGTGGGGCCAAAAAAGAGTCAAAAAATTTGGTGGTCATGTAGAAAAATTTGAAGGACTTGTTCTATGGGCAATCGTTTGGGCTCTTATTGGTGCAAGAGTTTCTCATTATATGTTTTGGGAATCGGATGCGTTTTGGGCAGACCCAACCATTATTCTAAGCCTAACCGGCGCTGGAAATAGTATTACTGGTGGTTTAGTGGGTGGTATGTTTGGGGGCTGGTTATACATGCGTCGCAACAAAATGAACTATTGGGAGTATTTTTCCATTCTTTCTCCCGTGGTATTATTAGGGCAAGGTCTTGGCCGAATCGGATGTTTTTTAAATGGTGATGCCTACGGAAAAGCAACCTCATCCTTTTTAGGCGTTCAATTTCCTAGATATGGAACTGTAATTCCTAGTTTTGAAACCGAGTACCGAATATCGAGCCCAGCTTGGCAGTATTCCTTTGAAAATGGATTGGTAGATCAGTCATCTACAGTAAGTGCAGCTTTACACGCCACACAACTTTATGAAATGCTGGGTGATTTTATTTTAATTGGAATAGTGTTGTGGGTGTTTAATAAATACTTCCAAAAAGATAAAAAATCCCCAATAATATTCTTTATCCATACGGGTGGGTATGCCTTGCTACGCTTTGCATTAGAATTCTTACGTGCCGATAATGAAGCCCCAGCAATGTTTAATATGACAAGCCTTCAAATAGTGCTTCTGCTATATGGCATATTTACCACAGTGTATGCCTTACGGTACTTTGCATCAAAAAACAAATCTCCAGCGCATGGCTAGTGCAATAAATATTTCGGGATTAATTAAAAGCTACGACCAAGAGGTTGTACTTAAAGAATTAGATTTAAAAATCCCCGAGGGCAGTATTTTCGGGTTAATTGGTCCCAATGGAGCTGGTAAAAGCACGTTAATTGGCGTGCTAACTGGTTTGCTAAGCTTTGATGACGGGTACATCACAATAAATGGACTGCTTTTAGAAGATAAAAACGAAGAAGAGATTAAGGGGCAGTTAGCCTCTGTACTTCAGCCGCCCCTGTTGTTTGAGCAGTTTACTAGTCTAGAGTTTATTGAGTATGTATGCGATATCTATAATGTAGAAAAGAATGGTTTTATCGAAAAAGCCTACGCCTTACTAGATTATTTTGAGATTAAAGATTTTGCTAAAATTAAGATTCATAAACTCTCCTCAGGAAGTAGAAAGAAGCTAGCTTTTGTAACCGCTGTACTAACCGAACCAAAAATTCTTTTACTAGATGAGCCATTTGAATCGGTAGATGTGATTTCTATTGAGAGAATGAAAACCATCTTGCGTAAGCTTAAGGTAAAAGGCGTAACAGTAATTATTACTAGTCATATTTTAGAAGTGGTTGAGAATCTTTGCGACGACATCGCCATTTTACACAAAGGTCGTATTATTGCTTACGTAGATTCAGTAAATCGCCAAACCCTCGAAGGCAATGCAAGTTTATATGAGATTTTCAATAAATACGTTGAAGTAGAAACGAAAGATAATATTGTAGATTGGCTTTAACCCTTCCCCGTAAAAAGCCATTCTAACTCTACCTATAGTTTTTGTATAATAACGCAAACAAACCAAGGAGTTAGTATGAAAAGAACAGCATTACTTACAGCATCATTATTTCTCATTTCAACAGTATTAGTAGCCCAAAATCGTCCGGATGGCACAACACCTCAGGGCGAAAATCTAAAAGTGCCAATAGGTTGGGAATTGCGATTAGATCGCCCCAACCCTGATGTTATAATTGGCGATGATATTGAAACTGCCGATATATATTTTGTGAATATGACACCTGGCTGGCATATTAAAACAGGTCCAGCAGCCATTTTTTATCATCCTGAGAATACTATTTCGGGGAGTTATAATATCTCCTCTGAGTTTCATTTATTTGACCCAGGCGAAAGAAACAGAGAGGCCTTTGGAATATTTTTTGGTGGAAAGAATTTAGATAAAGAGAATCAACAATACGTGTATTTCCTAATTAGAAATACGGGCGAATATCTGATAAAAACACGCAATGGAGATGAAACCCCAAATATTCAAAGATGGACCGCAACTGATGCTATGCATAAATTCACCGAAGAAACTGAAGACAGTGCAGCGAATACTTTTTTAGTGGATGTTAACTCCGATAAAATCACCTTTTATTTAAATGGAACAGAACTAACTAGTATTCCTTCTAATGGCGTTGAAACGGATGGGCTATTCGGAATGCGAATCAATCACAGTAACGATGTCCATGTTACATCTTTGGTGATAGGGCAGAAATAGGCAGGAAATGTCCCAAATGCTAAGTTCATAGCCAAATTCTTCCAAAGTTAAACTACTAGTGAAATAGTAAAAAGGAAATGCACAAAGCCTTGGAAGAATTAAGGACACACATGTAAAATTTAAGTCTAAAACTTAAATCTTATTTCTAACATCTTAAATTCCAAACCTGCTCTTAATGCGGTCGAGATTCTGTTGTTCGTGTTTGTTTATGCCACCACTGCTCATAGCAATAGTTTCTAAAAGCTGATAGGTAAAACGCTTTTTATCATCTGTAAAATTTCTATTTATATAGCTAATGGCGCCCTCAATAAGTTCTTCAAGGTGTTTAGTGCTCATAGCACCAAGACTACTATGAGTGGTTTGTAAGTTCTTTCCTGTATCGTAGCCTAAAGTATCTAGCACACGCTGTGCTGTTTTTTGTTCTTTAAAGGAAGTGCTGCCATCGGCGCCTACAATCCAAAAAATAAGGACATAGGTTGCTGTTTCGTCAGTTAATGGATAACTCATATTAAAACTCTTTTGATAAAAGGTTACAGATTTCCTCTACAAGCTCGCGTTTTTCGGTTGTTATAGAGTTTTTTTGGTGTGAATCGATATCAAGCTGGGCTACAAAAGCGCCATCTTTCATAATTGGTGCCACAATCTCTGAGTGCACATTAGCGCTACATGATAAATAATTATCTTCCTCATGCACATTCTGAGATACAAAAGTCTCGTGACTAAGAGCTACCTGCCCGCAAATACCCACACCAAATGGGATGCGAGTGTGATCGGTAGCATCGCCCACGAAAGGACCAAGCGTAAGTACCTCAGCGCCAGATGGATCGGCAATGTAAAAGCCAACCCAATCAAAATGCTCCACTTCATCGGCTAACAATTCGCATATAGCAAACAGTATTTCATCTCTTGTGATGTCTTTTGAGATAATCTCGTTAACAGAAGGGATTAATTTTTCTTTGAGAGTAGTAAGGTCGGTGGTAGTCATAGGAGTAAAGTTTATGCATTAACATAATATAAGAATCGCAGAATAAATAAAGTTAAGCTTTGATAAAAGGTGTTACCAATTAGTTTTTGATTTCAAATCCCAAAGGGATTACATATTTATAGCCAGAAATTAATATGTAATGTACGACCCCGATGGGGTCGAATGGGAAACGTCCATTAAAAATGCTATAAATATTTGAACCCGATGGGTTCAATTTTATATCGATTCAAATATTTATTCTTCTTTGAAATCAATTTTGAATTTTAATAAAAATTCTTTGTATTCATCTTTAAATGACTTTGTTTTGTGATGATGCTTCTGATTGTTAATGTATTTTATAACACTATCCAATGATGAATTGCTATAAGAAAAAGCACCATATCCTTCTTGCCACTTAAAAATTCTTTTGCCATATATATGTTCGTTTATCCAAGAATTGGAGGATTTCTTAACCTCTCTAACTAAATCCGAAAGGCAACAGTTTGGTTTCATCCCAATCAAAATGTGGATGTAATCAGGCATAATATTAATGGCAAGCATCTTCTGGCCTTTGTTTTGAATAATCCCTGTTATGTATTTATAAAATTCAACTTCCCATTTCTCAGAGATGAGACTTTGTCAGCCTTTAACTGCAAAAACAAGTTGAATGTATATTTGAGAAAATGTTCCTGCTGCCATAATAATTTAATTAAATATTGTCAGTTGTATAGTAGACCTGTGCAACCGAGTATTTATCTAAATCCGTACCTATCAAATATGCATTCATATGCTTATAAAAGCCCGATGCTATTGCTATGATTATTAAAACATCACAGATAAGATTAATAAATAAGACATGTTTTCAAAGCACAAACATCCGCTTGAGGATATTAATATTATGTTTGTGATTATTTTATAATTTCAAATCCCAAAGGGATTACATATTTATAGCCAGAAATTAATATGTAATGTACGACCCCGATGGGGTCGAATGGGAAACGTCCATTAAAAATGCTATAAATATTTGAACCCGATGGGTTCAATTTTATATCGATTCAAATATTTATTCTTCTTTAAAGCCTTATAAAGAATGCGTATTTATAGCACCAAAATCGCCCTTAACAACTCGCCAAAAATAAATAACTTAATCTGGGGTAAATAGTATTTTATTTTCATAAAAGGTGCGTATCTTTGTGGCTTATGGATGGATTTTTTCAAGATATTGCCCCCTTTACTACTCAGATAATAGGCGCGGGCGCTTTACTCGTAGCAAGTTTTACCTCATTATTTTCTGTTGTTAACCCGTTAACAGCAATGCCGGTATTTTTATCGTTAACCGAAGGCTCGACCGAGAAAGAAATGACTCGTACTGCTCGTAAATCGGTTACGTACATGTTTTTTGTACTAATTATTTTTCTTCTAGCTGGTACATACATACTTAGCTTTTTTGGAATCAGTTTGTCTGGTATTCGAATTGCAGGCGGTTTAGTAATTGCTCGTGCTGGCTTTGCCATGCTTAACCCACAAAAAAGTGGCGACAAAATAACGGAAGAAGAACAAGAGCAAGCAATGGAAAAAGAGGACATTTCTTTTAGCCCTATCGCAATGCCGTTGCTTTCTGGTCCGGGCAGTATAGCTGTGGTAATTGGCTTTGGCTCGCAAGCAACCAACATATTTGATTATATAGTGAACGGTGTTGCAGTTTTTATTACAGCCATTTTAGCCTATGCCATTCTACGTGTAGCACCTTGGCTATACAAACTAATTGGCAAAACAGGCATGACTGTAATAACGCGGATGATGGGTTTTATAGCTCTAGCCATTGGCGTACAATTTGTTATAAATGGCATGTCTAAGTTCTTTGGCGCGGGGCTTTAATGGCTACCGCTTTGCAGCTTATAGCCTACGATAAGTGGGCAAACGATAAGGTGCTAACTGCTATTTCAGAAATTAATGATGATAAACTGAGCCACGCCTGTTTAAAATTAATGAGCCATATTTTACAAGCACAGTTAGTATGGGCTCATAGAGTTTTTAAAATGCCTACAGTTACTGATGTCTGGCCAAGCTATTCCTATCAAGATTGTAGAACATATTTAGTTGCAAATACTAAAACTATTAACACAAATTAGCGCTCATTTAAACGAAAAGGCAGATTATTCTAATTCAAAAGGAGTTGTATTTTCTAATGATGTAGATGATATACTTCAACACCTTATCATCCATGGGCAACACCATCGAGCACAAATCGCCCTACTTTTACGCCAGAATGGAATTGAGCCTCCAACTACTGATTACATCTTTTATATAAGATTGAGCACCGATACGTAAAAAAGACTTGTATTTAGTTCTAGCACTCGCTTTCTTAAGCAATCCTATTTTAGAACTATTAAATCCCTTTTATTCTGGAAACATTAGAAAACATTCTGGCTTCATTTTCATCATTTATGTGGGGTACACCGCTCGTAGTATTATTGGTTGGTGGTGGAATATATTTCATGATCTACTCCCGCTTAACCCCATACCGCTACTTTTTTCATGCGATTAATATACTTCGAGGCAAGTATGACGATCCTGATGCTCCCGGCGATATTAGTCATTTCGAAGCACTTTCGAGCGCGTTAGCAGCTACTGTAGGTTTAGGAAATATTAGTGGTGTTGCCGTTGCCATTGCAATGGGAGGTCCAGGCGCCGTTTTTTGGATGTGGATAAGTGCTTTGGCTGGTATGGCAACCAAATATTTTACATGTACCCTCTCCATTATGTACCGTGGAAATGACTCTAATGGAGACATTCAAGGTGGTACAATGTATATGATTACTGAAGGTCTTGGTAAAAAATGGAAGCCACTAGCAATGGTATTCGCTGTTGCTGGATTATTTGGAGCTCTTCCTTTATTTCAAGCAAATCAACTTACACAGGCAGTACGTGATGTTATTATTATTCCAAATGGCATTTTAGAAGATACCCCTGCATGGATTGCGGCTATTTCCGCTTTTATACCAGAATCATTTGTGCCTACTTATTTGGGCTTTAGCTTTGCTGAATCTGAAATATTATTTGTAACAAGTTTACTAACAGGCTTAATAATTTTGAGTCTGGTTGGAATGGTAATTTTTGGTGGAATTAAAAGAATAGGCAAGGTTGCCAGTAAAATGGTGCCAGCAATGGTTATTCTGTACGTTGGGTCTGTTCTCACAATTCTAGGAATTCATTTTGATGTACTGGGCGAGTATTTATGGCTTATTATTTATGATGCATTTACTGCAGAAGCTGCTTTAGGTGGTGCAGTTGGTGCTATTATTATCATAGGGGTGAAAAGAGCCGCGTTTTCGAATGAAGCCGGAATTGGTACTGCGACCTTAGCTCATGGTGCTGCAAAAACAAAAGAACCTGTACGTGAAGGGTTAGTTGCAATGATGGGACCTTTTATAGATACCGTTGTAGTTTGTACAATGACAGCTCTTGCCATTTTAGTTACCGACGTTTGGAGGTCAGGCGATCAGGACGGGATATCTTTAACCGTATCTGCTTTTAACGAAGCTTTAGGACCTGTTGGCGTGTATTTATTAATGATTAGTGTGCTAGTATTTGCAACTAGTTCCATGTTTGCATATTCCTACTATGGCACAAAATGTCTAGGCTTTCTTGCTGGTGCCGACAAGCAGCACTTGTACAATTATTTCTATGTAGGCTCCATTTTGTTGGGTGCTATTACTAGTATATCTGCTATGATTAATTTAATTGATGGGATGTTCGCGATAATGGCAATTCCAACAATGATAGTAGCACTTTTACTTTCACCTAAAGTGATGGAAGCAACCCGAGATTACTTCGCTAGAATGGAAAAGAGAGATATACTGTAAACTCTGAATTCTATTTTACCCAATCGAGGAGGGTATGAATAACTATGGGCTATGAGTTTTATACAGCCCCAATTCGTTGTTTTTTATTTCCCAATAAATTCTCTCATCCATTGGAACCAGAGGTTCTACCAGGCATTACGAACGGGATGTTCGTAACGAGTGGGGGGGTGGGCTTGATACTGGATTTTGGGCAAGAATTAGTATTCCAATTAACCAATTACTATTTCCTATTCATTGCAAATTGTTAACTGTTCACTGACTTCCTTAATCCCCCAATCTCAATCTCCATTAACTATTAACTAATTTTTTTACTGCTCATTGATTACTGTCTTTTCCAATAGCTTTCACAACCATCCCCACATGCAAAATATAAGTAAACTGTAAAAAGCTAAAATTCAGTTTTTAAATCCCACTAAAAAGAACTTACTTTGCGGATAGACATTAACATAATTATTCAAAATGAAGCGCATTTCCATCCTGTTTCTATTTTTGGCACTCACACTTTCTGCCATTGCACAAAGCACATCCATCAAGGATAAAACTAAAGATCTAAAGGTAACTAAGGGGTATTTCGATTATTACTTCGATGAAGACAATGATAAACTTTGGCTAAAAGTTGATAAACTAAATACAGAGTTCCTGTACGCTAATTATTTGGCTGCGGGCGTTGGCTCTAATGATATTGGGCTCGATAGAAGCCAGCAGGGCGGCCAGCGTGTGGTGTATTTCGAACGACGTGGCCCAAAGTTAATGATGATTCAACCGAACCTCGATTATATCGCTAACTCGGATAATGAACTCGAAAAGAAATCAGTGAGAGAAGCATTTGCGTCATCGATTTTGTACGGATTTAAGATTGAAGCCGAAGAGGGTGGCTCTTATTTAATTGACCTAACCCCATTTTTAATGCAGGATGCTCACAATGTTACAGGTCGTCTTCAAAGATCAGGAGAAGGAAGTTATAAACTAGATAATAGCCGATCATCATTGTACAAAGAGGGAACATTCAACTTCCCAAAAAATACAGAATTTGAAACCATGCTTACCTTTACGGGCAACAATCCAGGTCGAGAAGTGCGATCAGTAGTTCCAGATCCAACTGCAATTACGGTACGTCAACATCATTCATTTGTAGAACTTCCCGATGCTAATTATACCCCTCGTGAATTTGATCCACGTGGTGGATTTTTCGCAACTTCCTATCAAGATTATGCTACGCCCATTGGCACTCCTATGACAAAGCGATTTATAAATCGACATCGTTTGGAGAAAAAGAATCCTGAAGCAGCAATGAGTGAAGCCGTTAAACCAATTGTGTATTATTTGGATAATGGAACGCCTGAACCTGTACGCACAGCCCTGCTCGATGGTGCACGTTGGTGGAATCAGGCTTTCGAAGCGGCAGGTTACAAGGATGCCTTTCAGGTGAAAGTATTACCAGATGATGCGCATCCACTCGATATTCGATATAATGTAATAAACTGGGTGCATCGCTCTACTCGCGGTTGGTCGTATGGCGGCTCGGTTACCGATCCACGAACGGGCGAAATTATAAAAGGAAATGTGTTACTTGGTTCGCTTCGGGTTCGCCAAGATTATATGATTGCTCAAGGTTTACTAGCACCTTTTGAAGATGGCAACGAACCAGATCCTAGAATGTTAGATATGGCATTGGCTAGAATTAGACAACTTTCTGCACATGAAGTAGGCCATACGCTTGGCATATTCCATAATTTTGCTGCAAGTGTGAGTGATGACGCTTCTGTGATGGATTATCCGCATCCTAAAGTAACTATCAAAAATGGAAAGTTAGATATCTCGAATGCTTACAAAGAAGGAATTGGTGAGTGGGATAAAGTGACAGTTGCGTTTGGATATCAAGATTTCCCAAAAGGCGTAGATGAAAAGGCGGCTCTAAATAAAATCCTTGAAGATGCGACTGCTAATGGCTTGAAATTCATTTCCGATAGCGATGCTCGTCCACAAGGCGGTGCACATCCGTATGCGCATCTTTGGGAGTATGGGAATGATCCACTCACTCAGTTGCAAAAGATGTTAGACATCCGCAAAATTGCACTTAAGAATTTTGATGAATCAGCTATCCAGTTTGGAACACCTATGGCAGAACTCGAAGATGTTTTGGTGCCCATGTATCTATTTCATCGTTATCAGCTTGAGGCTACCGTAAAATTAATTGGTGGCTTAGATTATAGTTATAAGATTAGAGGAGATAACCAAGCATTACCAAAAATTGTACCAGCAGCAGATCAGCTTAAAGCATTGGACGCCATGCTCGAAACAATTAAACCTGAAGTTCTTGCCTTGCCCGAAAACCTACTCAATTTAATTCCACCTAGACCTGCAGGTATTGCTTCATCACGAGAATTGTTTAGGGGAAATACAGGGCCAAGTTTAGATGCATTGTCCATAGCGCAAACAGCAGCAGATTTATCCATTAGTTTGATATTAAATCCACAACGAGCAAATAGATTGGTAGAATATGGGGCTCGGAAAGAAGGCCCAGGTTTGAGTGAGGTCATTGATCGATTACTGAGTAAAACTATAAACACTCGTGGTGGAAGCGATTATTATGGTTCCATTCAGCAAACTGTAAACTTTGTGGTAGCTATAAATTTGATAAAACTACATGCGTCAAATCAAGCAAACCCGGTTACAAAAGCAGTGGTGTACAAAAAGCTGACAAGTATAAGCGAAATGTTAAGCGAGCGAGAAGAAGCGATGGCTATGCAAATATCAGTTATGATAGAATCATACCTAGAATCTCCCAAAGAGTTTGAAACGCCTCGTGAACTACCAGCTCCTCCAGGTTCACCAATTGGTTCAGGTCCAATGTTATACTGCGATTTTTAAATTAAATTCATCAGGCCAAAGACGGAGCTAATGCAACGTCTTTGGTTTATGTTTTAAGTTGAGTTAAAGAAGATGAAAATAATTTCTCCTGAAGTATTATTAACGGGATATAGGCAGGGGATTTTCCCGATGTCAGATTCGCGTTACGATGAAGATGTGAATTGGTACACGGCTCCCATTCGGGGAGTTATTCCCATCCATAAATTTCATGCGCCAAAGAATCTCCGTCGCTTGATACGGCAGAATAAATTTGGCATAAAAATAAATACACAGTTTCGCAAAGTAATTGAAGGATGCGCCCAAAGAGAGACAACGTGGATAAATGATTTAATCATTAACACCTTTGATATTTTAAACCAAATGGGGCACGCACATAGCGTAGAGGTTTATGCCGACAATGAACTCGTTGGTGGATTATATGGAGTTCATTTAGGAGCTGCCTTTTTTGGAGAAAGCATGTTCAATACCGCACCCGAAGCTGATAAAGTAGCGCTGTACTATTGCCATCAGATTTTAAAGAAGAATGAATTCTTACTTTGGGATACCCAGTTCTATACCGAACATTTGGGACGTTTTGGCTGCGAAGAAATTGAAGCAAAAGTCTACGACAAGCTCCTCCAAAAAGCCCTCAAAAAAGAAGCAGAGTTTGTTCTATAACAAGAAACAAGATTTATCGCGGCGAGGGGTGTTTGTGGTGGCGACGATTATCGTTTAGAAACAGGATTTACAGTATTTTCTTGATGTGCAGGATTGGATCTAGCTTTAACCCGTTCATAAGCTGGCTGAAGCCAGTGGCAATTGAGGTGGGCATGAATAGCTTTGAGTTATGAGACTTGAAATTTGTTCACTGCCTTCCCCAATCCCCTAATCCCTAATCCCTAATCCCTAATAATTAAATCCCAAACTCTAGCTCCATTTGGTGGAAATGCGCTTGTTCATTTACGTTTAAATTAGAAAGGGAAATGCCGAGTAAACGAATTCTTCGAGTTCCAGCATCGGTTTGTTCGAGTAGTTGTTTGGCGATAGTAGCAATTACAGTGGCTTCGTTAGTGAATTGTGCTATCGAAAGGCTACGAGTTAGCGTTTCGAAATCATCATAACGAACTTTAAGTGTGATGGTTTTGCCCGCCACTTTACTACTCTTCATTCCTGCTGAAATTTTACCAGCTAACTCCTCAAGAAAGTTGCTAATCCATTCCAATTCCTCTACATCTTCCGAAAAAGTTCTTTCTTTACCGTAAGACTTTCGAATGCGATTCGCCTTCACCTCTCTATTATCGATGCCCCGAACAATACGGTAATAATGTCGGCCTGATTTCCCGAAAGCTTTAACTAAATCAATTTCAGCCCACTCTTTTAAGTCAGCTCCAGTTCTTATGCCAACGGCGTGCATTTTCTTTTGAGTTGCTTTGCCTACTCCGTGGAATTTTTTAATGTCGAGCTCTAATAAAAAATCTTCTGCTTGCTCAGGCGTGATGAGCGTAAGCCCATTAGGTTTATCTAAATCGGAAGCGATTTTAGCCAAAAACTTACAATACGAAACACCAGCAGAAGCTGTAAGCTGGGTTCGCTCATAAATCTTTTCTAGAATTTCTTTAGCAACCAATGTTGCCGAGGGATTATTTTTATAGTTTTCGGTGACATCTAAATAGGCTTCATCTAAAGATAAAGGCTCAACTATATCGGTGTACTCATAAAAGATTTCTCGAATAACATTAGATGCTTCTTTATAAGCTTCAAAATTCGATTTCACAAAAATACCATGGGGACAAAGTCGAGCAGCTTGGGAAGAGGGCATCGCGGAATGAACACCATATTTTCTTGCTTCATAACTAGCTGTAGAAACCACGCCACGCCCATTCGGTGAACCGCCCACAATAACAGGCTTGCCACGCAAAGAAGGATTGTCACGTTGCTCTACGGCAGCAAAAAAGGCATCCATATCAATATGGATAATTTTGCGAATATGCTCTTGGTGAATCATGACATGTATTATACATATACCCCATTTAATACACAAGAACTATAGTTCAAAATAGACAAAAGATGTAAGAATTAAGACATAAGTAAGAGTTTTCAATTTAGATTATAAATTCTAGCCTGAAAATTTCAGATTTATATCATTTCTGTCTTACTGCATATTCACTTCATAGTGAAAACTTGTAGGCTTCAAGTCTTGCCAAGATTTCAGAAATTACAATGTCAAGCTTCTAGCATTCAGAAGGGAATTGGTATCGGATTTCAATTTTGATAATAAATACAATGCAACCATAGTGTTAACAAAGCGGAGTGTTGTTTTTAGCGAACATTTAGTTATATTAAGATTTTCTAATATATGTCGATAATCCTACTAATTGTAAGCTACAGCTTGTGGTCGCTACAAAAAATGGAAGGAATGGTATGAAAAGAGTTATAATAGTAGAAGATGATATGTTATTAGCTTTGGTAGAGGCTAAGATGATTACCAAGTTAGGCTATCAAGTTATTGCAACTGCTGCCAGTGGTGAAGAGGGGTATAGGCTTATACAAGAATTAAAGCCAAGTATTATAGTAATGGATAATCGCTTGGAAGGTGAAATGGATGGCTTAGATGTAGTGGAACGCCTACGAAATGAAGGAAATAAAACCCCCGTTATATTTATTTCAGGCGAAAGTAGCGATCGTCAACAAGTTATTGCAGACGAACTGGAATGTGTTGATTATCTAGTTAAACCCATCTTAATTGAAGGTCTATGTAACGCCTTAGAGCGTGCATCGGATGTAGAAAAAGAATTGTCACCGAACGTAGCCTAAGAGCTACGTGCATGTTTTAAAACAACACGCCCCTGTTGTTTGCCAGCAAGAATTAAATCTATTTCTGCTACCAATCCATTTAAATCAATAGTTTTTACCCATTCTTTTGGAAAGGGTTCAGAGATGGATGCAATATCTTGCCATATTTTAAGGCGTAATGGCATTTTTGTAATGCCAGAATCTATTCCCAATAAACTAAGGCCACGCAAAATAAATGGATAAATATTGGTGTTGAGCGAATGTCCCAAAATATTACCACAGCAGGCAATGGCACCATCTGGGAAAATTTGTGGAATGATGGCTTCTAACATTTCACCCCCAACGGTATCTATTGCAGCAGCAAATCTACTGGTGTTTAATAAACGATCTTTTTCTGGATACACTTCATCTCTATGAATAACTGAGGTAGCACCTAAATTAAGTAGCTCGTCCGTTTTATCTAGTTTTCCAGTGGCGGCAATGACCTCATAACCGAGTTGGGAAAGTTGAAATACTGCCATCGAACCCACGCCACCGGTAGCACCAGTAACTAAAACAGGTCCAGAGTTTGGGGTTATAAGCTCTCGTTGAAGTCGGCGGACTCCATAGGCTGCAGTATAGCCAGCGGTTCCAACTATCATGCTTTCAAATAAAGAAAGGGAGGATGGTAATGGAACTACCCAATTTGCAGGCACACGAATATATTCACCAAAACCACCAAAGGTATTCATCCCTAAATCATAACCCGTCACAATAACTTCTGTTCCCGGGATGAATGCTCCTGTACGATCCTCTTCTACCAAACCAGCCGCATCTATACCCGGCACAAATGGATAAGTCCTGCTCACGCCTTTATTACCAGAAGCAGACAGCCCATCTTTATAATTAAGCGAGGAATAATGAACACGAATTAGCACCTCATTATCGGGTAGTGTAGATAAGGGGATTTCCTTTATTGAACGAGTGAAATTTCCCTCTTTAGTTTCTTCAATCCAAAGTGCTTTAAAAGTAGGAGCCATTTTATTTGAGGATTTTCTTTACAAGTCCAAGTTTACCTTCGTATGGTGCATAGCGGATAGGTACATCGGGCCAAAATGGTTTTTTCATGATGCTTTTTTGATGTGAAAATGAGTCGAAACTCGCTTTGCCGTGGTAAGAGCCAAAACCACTTGCACCCACCCCGCCAAAGCTAAGGTGATGATTGCCTAATTGGGCAATAGTGTCGTTTACTGCACCGCCGCCGAATGAAATATTATCAAAAATCTGCTGTTCAAAATCTTCGTTTGCAGTAAATACATAGAGAGCAAGAGGGTTAGGGTATTTTTTAATCCCTGCAATACATTCTTCTATAGAACTATAAGTTAGAATGGGTAGAATAGGGCCAAAAATCTCTTCTTGCATAATGGCATCATCCCACGAAATTTCATCTAGCACTGTGGGTTCGATATAACTTTCAGAGGCATCTGAATGACCACCAATAACAGTTTTACCATCACTTAAATACCCAGTTAATCTATCAAAATGGGCTTCGTTTATAATTCGAGGAAAATCAGGACTCTCTTTTGGATTGTCACCATAGAAAGAAGTAATAGCTTGCTTCAGGTACTCAATAAATTCGTCTTTCACTCCAGCATCAATTAAAACATAATCAGGAGCCACACAGGTTTGGCCAGCATTTACAAGTTTACCCCAGGCAATTCGTCGCGCTGAAATTTCTAGGTTTGCAGTTTTATCTACAATGCAGGGACTTTTTCCGCCTAATTCTAAAGTCATGGCAGTGAGATTATCAGCCGCCGTTTTCATAATTATTTTGCCCACGCGAGTACTTCCCGTAAAAAAGATATAGTCGAATTTGAGTCGGACTAATTGATCGGCTACATCAGCTCCCCCTAAAACAACAGCTATATATTGCTCATAAAAGTATGCTTTAAAAAGTTCGGCTAGTAATTGTGAAGTGTGTGGTGTTAATTCCGATGGTTTTATTATAGCCGTGTTACCAGCGGCAATTGCACCCACCAATGGTTGAAGGGTGAGTAGAATTGGGTAATTCCAAGGTGAAATTATTAAAGCATTGCCGTAAGGTTCGGTAATGACATAATTCTTAGAGGGGAAATTAACTAACGAAGTGGAAACAGACTTGGGTTTAGTCCAGTTTGCAATATTCTTGATGGCAAAATTGATATCGGTAATAATAAGACCAATTTCAGTGCCGTAAGTTTCAAAAGCCGATTTCTTGAAATCTTTATGAACGGCATCAATCAACTGTTCTTCATTTTCAGTAATAAGTTTTTTAAGCGTGTTTAGCTGGTCAACTCTAAAAGAAATATCTCTGGTTTTGCCAGCGTGAAAAAACTCATACTGTGTATCTAGTATTTTTTTTAAATCACTCATTATTCATCACCCTTTCTACCTTTAAAAGTGCTCATCGAGTCGTACACCTTAAATAGCTTGCCAGCTAACACGTCGTATAGTTTGGCAGGGAGCACTCCACGAATAAAAGGAGTTACTTTAACCATGAATGGTTCACGGAGATGAATTTTATTATGCTCTATGGCATCTAATATTTTATCAGAAATAATATTGGGATCTAAAAGTGGCATCATCTTAGGGGCACTTACTCCATCGAACATCCCGGTATTTATGTAGCTTGGCATTACAGTAAGAACTCTTAGCTCTGGTGAGATTGCAGCCAATTCAAGACGCAAAGAATCTGACCAGCCAGTAGCAGCCCATTTACTAGCTGCATAAACAGTCATTCCAGGATTTGGTGTCAAAGAAGCCGCCGATGAAATATTGACAATATGCCCTTTTTTATTCTGAATCATGGTAGGTAAAAAAGCACGGGTCACGTACATAATACCCAATGAGTTTACCGCCATCGTTTGCTCAATTTCTTTGTAACTATGTTCAGAAAAAGGCTTACCCACAACAATTCCAGCGTTGTTGATAATAACATCAACACCACCTCTTTCGCTAATAACCAGATTTGCTGCTTCCGAAACACTATCTGAGTTGCTAACATCAACCACATTGGTAGAAGCTGAAAAGCCAAGGCTACTAAGTTGGTTGGCTGCATCGAGCACAGCTTTTTCGTTTACATCCCATAAAACCAGATGTTTGGCACCACGCAAAAGTGCTTTTTGGCCCATTAAGAAACCAATGCCACTTGCGGCACCTGTAATTAAAACTGTTTTATTCTGAATTGAAGCCATTGGAGTGCCTTATTTTTAGATAGTTAGTCAACTTATCTAATCAATTATTTAAACAAAGTGCGAAATGCAAATATATATGAAACGTTACATAAGTTAACAAAAATTAGCTATCAAATGAGTATAATTAGGTCAGTTATGATTCTTAAAATACACGAGCATGAGAAAGCTAATACTATTATTTATACCATTATTGGTGCTGGTGGCTTGCCAGTCTTCTAATGTAGATGAAATAGCCTCAGAAATAACTGAGGAATCCATAATGGACCATATTTCAGTACTTGCATCCGATGAATTTGAAGGTAGGGGAACGGGTACAAGAGGTGAAGATAAAGCCGTAGAATATTTGGTAAAACAATTGAAGGAAATAGGAGCCACCTCTGGCGTAGCTGATGGGAGCTTTATTCAGCCATTTCCTTTATTAGGCCAAAAAACTGTTTCTTCTAGTATGGGAATAACCCGTCTATCTAGAAACACACAAGTAAGCCAGTTCAAATATTTTGATGATTTTGTGGCATGGCCTGCAAATCAAGCAGAAAAAGTAGACATCAAAAATGCTGAACTAGTTTATGTGGGTTATGGCATACAAGCGCCCGAAGAAAATTGGGACGATTTTAAAGATGTTGATGTAAAAGGGAAGATTATTATAATTAAGAATAATGACCCTGAATACGATGAAAATGTTTTTGCTGGTAAAACCAGATTGTACTACGGGCGATATACCTACAAGTATGAAAAAGCCAAAGAAATGGGTGCTTTAGGCGCCATTATTATTCATACTACGCCAACAGCAGGTTACGGTTGGAATGTGGTTTCGAATGGCTGGAGCAGCGAGAACTTTTATGTGAAAAGTGATGCCGGCGCTGACAAAGGCTCAACCGAAATGAACGGTTGGTTAACTTATGGTGCGAGTAAAAAATTATTTGAACGTGCCGGCCTAGATTTAGATGATTTACTTGAAAGTGCTGACAGTCCAGATTTTGAACCTGTTGTTCTAAAAAACACCGGACTTTCTGTTAAGCTAGAAGCTAAATACAGAAATATAAATGCCAAGAATGTTGTCGCAAAAATTGAAGGTAGCGATGATGACTTGAAGGACGAATACTTGCTTTTAAGCGCTCATTTCGATCATCTTGGTATTACAACCCCCGTGGATGGCGATTCCATAAATAACGGTGCAGAAGATAATGCGGCAGGAGTAAGTGTGTTGCTAAATATGCTAAAAGGCTACAAAAAAATGCAGCCAGATATTAAAAGAAGTGTGCTAGCAACCATAGTAAGTGCAGAAGAAGTTGGCTTACTAGGTTCAGAATATTGGGCAAATAATCCAACTGTGCCACTTGGTAAAGTTGCGGGTAATATTAACCTTGATGGAACAAATGTGTACGGCGAAACTAAAGACGTGGTCATAATTGGCTACGGAAGAAGTACACTAGCCGATCTAGTTGTTGAGGAAGCCACAAAGGTTGGCCGACCTGTAAAACCTGATGCACATCCAGAACAAGGACTCTTTTATCGATCTGATCATTTCAATATGGCAAAAGTTGGAATTCCAGCTATTTTCCCAAATCCAGGTACTAATTATATTGGCAAAACTGCAGATGAAATGAGAACTATCGATAGTGTTTCAGCAGCGAACTATCACTCAGTTAATGACGAAGTAAATGAATACTGGGATTTATCCGGTGCTGTTAAAGATACTAGATTATTTTTCAAAGTTGGCCTAAGGGTGCTGAATGCAGATGATATTCAAGCTTGGCATGCAGGCGATGAATTTGAAGCTGCAAGATTGAAGTCTCTTAATAAATAAATTTAATTTTATGAATAGATTCATATTTCTTGGAATCCTTTTAATTGGATTGGTAAGTGCATGTGGAGAACCCCCCTCACAAGATGCATTTGTAACAAAATTAGGTGTAGATACACTTGCTGTAGAAACTTTTGAGTTAACACCGAGCGGAATGAATGCTAAGGTTGTGCTGCGCAGCCCAAAAACGTCTCTAAAATCGTATCAAATAGAATTAGGTGATGATGGTGGGGTAGTGAAAATGACGGCCTTAGAACACAACCCTGAGGCGGGCTTCTCTGACGAAGGGAAAACTGTTCAAACTATAGAACGCATTGGTGATAGCCTAAAGGTTGAGACTGAAACCAGTAACGGTTTGCGTACTAGAACAATGGAGTATAAAGCGGGAGCACTACCCTTTATAGATATGGTTCACTGGCCTTTTGAATTGGGTTTGCACGCTGCAAAAAAAGTGGGGCAAGATACTTTGCACCAATATTTAGTTTCAGGAAATAATCTCTCAGATTTTATAATTGCTCGTATTAGTGCAGATTCTATGACTATCCGCCATCCATTTAGAGGAGTGATGGGAGTAAATGTAGATCAATCTGGCAATTTGAAATTGCTAGATGCTGGTTTAACTACACGGAAACTGAAAGTGTACAGAGAACGTTATGTTGATATTGAAGGCATTGCAAAAAGATTTGCTCAGCTAGATAAAGAAGGAAAGTCATTCGGCTCTTTATCGGGTGCAGAAGTTGCAACTGCTGATGTGCATGGCGCAGAAATAATAATTGAATATGGAACGCCTCACAAAAGAAATCGCCAAATTTTTGGTGGTATTGTTAAGTGGGGAGAATTGTGGCGAACCGGCGCAAATAGAGCAACCCATTTCTCTACCAGTAAAGATTTAATGATGGGGAATCTTAAAGTTCCCGCAGGCGAATATACCCTATTTACCATTCCACAAGCAGACGGTGGCACTTTGATTATAAATAAGCAAACCGGTCAAACTGGAACAGCTTATAATTCAGAAAATGATCTTGGTAGAATACCCATGAAAATCTCTTCACAAGACGAGATTACCGAGATATTTACTATCAAAGCTGAAGAAAATGGAAAAAATGGAATACTAAAATTAATCTGGGACCAAACGGTCTTCTCCGTAGATTTTAGCATTCAATAAAAAATATAAATACAGAGTTTAAGTTAAAAAAATAATGAATATTGAAGTATGGTCTGATATAGCATGCCCATTTTGCTATATCGGAAAACGACATTTAGAACACGCTATTGATGAACTAGGAATTTCGGATGAGGTTACTATAACCTGGAAAAGCTTTCAGCTAGATCCAAGTGCGCCATTAAAGACTGACAAATCTCTTGCAGAAATTCTGTCCACTAAGTATGGCAGAGATCTTGCATGGGCTAAAGATATGAACGAGAATGTAAAGAAGACCGCCGCTGGCGTTGGCCTAGCCTATAATATGGATGGAATCATCCCAACCAATTCTTTCGATTCTCACCGCCTAATACACCTTGCAGAAACTGAAAATAAGCAAGGCGAAATGAAAGAAGCATTGTTAGCAGCGTATTTTATAGAAGGCAAAGATACTGGCGATAAGAAAACACTTGCTGAAATTGCTGCTACCGTTGGATTGAATGAGAAAAGAGTACAAGAAGTGCTTAACAGCAACGAATTTGAACAAGCGGTAAAAGCCGATATTGCTCAGGCTCAGAGTTATGGTATTTCAGGAGTTCCATTTTTTGTAATAAATAAGAAATATGGAATATCTGGTGCCCAACCTACAAAGCACTTTGTAGAAACGCTTAAAAAAGTTAAAGACGAAGAATCCGTTTCAAAATAAATAATTTGATAATGAGAGAAGGGTTCTGCAATTTCGAAGCCAATTAGTTAGCATTTAGCAAAGTAAACTGTGACTTTAGACCTGTTTCATCCTACATCTGAGACGCAAAAGGATATTATAAATTCTGCCATTGTCGAAGCTCCGCCTCATAATCCTGGGGTGTACACCATGTATAATGCCAACGACAAGGTTTTGTACGTGGGTAAGGCTAAGAATTTGCATAAGCGAATTACATCCTACCGCTATTCAAAATCGAAAAAGACACAGCGGATGATTGCGCATATATCCCGAATTGGTTTCGAGGTTTGTAAAACTGAAACGGATGCTATTTTATTAGAAAATTTACTTATCCGCTCACTAAGGCCACCTTTTAATACCGTAAATAAAAAGCCAGAAACGTATTACTATATTTCTACTATCAGGAGTGGAAACAAAAGAGAGTTTCGTTTATCAATGCGGCAATTAGAAGATTATCCGCGTTGTTATGGCTGCTTTAAAGGGCATAATAGAGTTAGAAAGGGCTTAGGTGCGTTACTTAAATTTTTATATATGATGGATAAGCCCATCGAAAGTGCACATTATTTACCAGCTCAATTAGTTGGGAGAATAGCACCGATGCAATTTAGAGTGCGTCATACTGATGAATTAGGAGTTATGGTTCACCAGTTGCTAGAAGGCTCGTCGTCATTTTTCTTAGATGAGTGTACAGAACTAGTAAACACTACAAACTTTGTAGATCGTTTTACAAGCAAGTACTTCGAAAAAGAGCTCGAAAATCTCAGCATATTCTATGCATTAGGTCCAGAGCGCAATCATCAAATGAAAACCACTTTAGGGTTAGATTACTCACTCATCCCCCAAGACCAACTCGATGATTTACAGGTACTCTTCGAAAAACAGACAAAAGAACTAGTTTAGAATTTAGTAATGAGGGATTAGTTTATTGGTTATTAAGGAATTAGGGAGGAAGAATTCAGTAATCAGAATGTTGTGTTTAATAGTTCAAAGCCGCCGACATTTGTCATTTCGACCGAAGCGGAGAAATCTTTTGAGTTACATTAAATCTTTGAGCTTTATTCACAAACAATGAATTATTATAAATCCCATCATGTACATCACTTAAATCAAATAAATCACAGTTCAAAATATGGGATATGGTTTTTTGACAAGTACTAAGTACTAAATACTAACTCCTAAAACCGTATTAAATTCCCCAATTCTAATTCAGCACCAGCAGTGCTTTTTAAACCCAGTGTTGTACTTTCGAAAGTAGGAGGGAAGTTAGGTACACCGCGTAGAAGTTGATTTAAATCGTTTAGTGGAAGCTGAGGTGAATAAGTGTTCAGAATAAGAAAGCGATGTTTAGAATCTAAAATCTTCATTATTTCTTCGAGAAGACTTGGAAGGTCTCGATTCAATTTCCAGTTTTTGCCTTTGGGACCAAGACCAAATATTGGAGGATCTAAAATGATTCCATTATAAACATCACCTCGCCGGACAGACTTCTCCACAAACTTGCGGGCGTCTTCTACAATCCAACGAATCGTATCAATCCCAGATAGTTTAGCATTATCTCGCGCCCAGTTTACTACGCTTTTAACAGAATCGATATGGGTAACATCAGCCCCAGCTTTATCTGCAGCAAGACTTGCACCACCCGTGTAAGCAAAAAGATTCAGAACCTTTGGTGTGATATTCTTTGATTGGAACTCGGCACAACGTTCTTGTATAAACTCCCAATTTGCAGCTTGTTCTGGGAAAACCCCTAAATGCTTAAATGCTGTTTGGCGAAGGTTAAATTGAATAGGCGATACTCCAATTAGATGCTTAATCTGCCAATCCTCAACTGTTTTATTCCAAGTCCCTTTTTGCCCTTTATCTTCAGTGAAATGAAGTTTAGCAATCTCCCAATCACCTTTCGATAATTGTGGTTTATTATTAGCAGCAGGTTCAGGACGATCGGTAATAACATCCCCAAAACGTTCTAATTTCCTTCCGTTACCGAAATCGAGGAGTTCATAATCTTGCCAGTTTTTAGGATAAATCATATAAATGAGGAATAACTTCTATACATAAAAGTATAGCGCTTTTTAGTTTCGCACTTTGTCACGATTGGAGGATTCGTTTAAAGCATCTTCTTCAGTCGAATCGGGAATTATAATATCTGACTTTATATCTACTTTTTGAGTGGCTGCGGTTTTATCATCGAAGCTAATAATTTCCCCAAACCGGGTAATCATATTTTCCATTTTCTTCTTTCTACTTTGTACCCATTTACCAAAGAAATAGCGGGAGCCCGCTAAAACAGTAACTGCACTTCCAAACAGTAAAGTAAGGGCTGCAGCGGCCGAAAGACCCATGGCTTCTGTTATAGGAAACATCGTTAACAATGTGAAGATGAATGGAAAATAATAGATGAAAAAGGCGGCTTTACCGAAATGTGAACTCACAAAAAAACGTGTTTTTTTCTTTAATGGAGTAGCGGTTAAACTAGTGTTGATGAACTTATTTTCTGGACTCATCCATTCTAAAGACTTGCCTAACTTTTGAATTGTGCCACCATTTCTCTTAAATGTTCTTCGTGCTTCTTGAACCACAAGCTCCCAATCGTCAATACTCATTTCAAACGGAACCTCTTTGCCAATTTCTAAAGAAAGTGGAGCACCTAAAAGATGAAAGCTAGATTTTTCTTCAACGCTAGTGCTTTGCCCAGAAATTGCTTCTCTAATGTACATGGGATTAATACCTGAGTCGGCCGCTATTTGCTCCAATTCTTCTAGAGTAAGGCCTTTATTATTTTTGCCAAGTTCATTCCGTTGAAGCTCGGTAGCTTTTTGGAGCAGCGCTTTAATTTCCTTTTGGGAATATAATTTATCGGTAGGCATGATTTATTATTTCATAAAAATGGGAGACAATTATTTCTTAAAACACTATTAATGTAATCTTTTATCCTTTAACATTGTCTTGCTAAACGTACATTCACTTCTATATGTATAATTACTCAATTAGTTTCAAAATTTCGTCGGCTTCAACAATTATAGAATTTTTTGTTTCTATTCCATTAACTAATGCTCGGGCAACGGCTTTTGCCTTTATAGGATGAAATTTTCTTAAGCCAGGTAGTTTGCAAACCACATTGGCAAGCGCTATTCCAAGGCGTTCACCTAATCGGAAATCATCGCGTACCCCATCCAGAAAAGAAGGTCGTAGAATAAGGACAGAATCAAAACCAAGATGTTGAATGGCATCATCCAATTCACCTTTTATACGAGTATAGAACGATTTTGAATTCGCGTTCGCCCCTATAGATGAAACTAAAGCATAATTCGACACACCATTTTCTGCCGCTGCTTGTGCTACCTCAAACTGATAGGTATAATCTATTTTGTATTGAGCCTCTTTACTCCCAGCTTTTTTGATGGTAGTGCCAAGTGCAGAAAATAGACAATCCCCTATAAGTTCAGTTTTCCATTTATCGATGTGGTCAAAATCTACGATATGCTCTTCCAATTTTGGATGAGATACCTCTGTAGAACGGCGATGAAATACTTTCACCTTTCCATAGCTATCATCCTCCAATAATAATTTAAGCAAGTGCGAGCCAACCAGTCCCGTAGCGCCAATAACAATTGCGATTTTAGGTTTTGTGAATGTTTTCATAATTAATGAATTTCAATTTCGTAACTAGCTTCGAATTCTTTATCAGAAGCTAAGCTTTGTATGCCTTCTTTATTAATCAGATGTTGATCGGTATCAACAGTATCCGCAATTCCCAGCCAAGGTTCTATACAAACAAAGGGCGCCTTCGGTTTTGCCCAAATGCCTAAATATGGGAAACCATCATAATTCACCGTCAATATTTTACCATTATTGCGACTGTTTAAATTTACGCTTCGCGATTTCAAATCCTTAAAAATTAGCGCATCTCTGTCGAAAAGATGGCTGTGAAGTGGAAGTTTTTTTGTGCCGTCGAGAATAAGCTCGGTATTATTACTAATCGTATTATCTGGCGCCAGTAAATAAGTGGAGGCTGTTTCAGAATGTTCAAACTCTAGGAAATAATCCTCATAAGTTTCATCCTCGTACAAAGGACAGTTGAATGCAGGGTGTCCACCAAGGGAGAAATACATCGTCTTCGCATCGTGATTAAAAATCGTATGCTGAACCTGAAGCACCCGTTCTTTTAATATAAACCTTGTTTGAATTTCGAACTTGAAAGGATATTGTTTTAAAAGCTCCTCATCCCATTTCATCGAAAAAAGCAGGCTGTCATCCGTTTGTTTGAGCAGTACATTTTTATCGGAGGAGCGAACTAAGCCATGTTTAGGCATAGAGTAGCTTTCCCCATTAAAATAGTAGGTGTCGTTTTTAAGCATTCCAATAATAGGAAATAGAACCGGCGCATAACTTCCCCAGATATCAGGATTTCCTTGCCACATATATTCTACGTCGGTTGCCTTCGATTTTATAGAACAAAGTTCAATTCCATTATGTGCAACAGTTGCCGAGAGGTATTTATTTTGAATAGTATATTTCACAGAAGCTAGAAAGAATGAGTTTATTGATATGATAATACGAATTTACCCATGAGCTACAAACCTGAGATTGTGGGCAAATTGGGCACTCAAGAGTCCTCCCTCTGAAATTAAACGAAATAGATATTAGACATAAGTAGTAAGAAATGAGAATTGTAGTAGAGTAAAATGCAAGATCTAGCAAGACTTATTACCCACTAACTGTAATCTATTCTATGGCCTCTAAAACTCGTTTTACAATGCCGTCCATGGCGTCACGATTAATCCAACGAGCGACTATAACTAGATCGTTATCAGGATCAACATACACCATATTGGTGCCAGCTCCCAAATGGTAGAAAGCTGTTTTTGGTGCGCTTGGTAAAGGCTTTCCATCTTTATTCAAAAAGAAATTCATATAACCATAATCCTTATTGGCTGTTGTTGGGGTACGTGCCATTTCTAGCCATTTTTTGGATAAAATCTGTTCCCCTTTCCACATTCCATCTCTCAAAGTTAAATATCCAAAACGAGCTTGATCGCGGGCACTAATAAACATGCCACCGCCCCAATGTCCGCCGCCACTTACGGCTTGCATAATCTGTCCATCAATAACTACCCAAGAATTTTCGTAACCAATCCAGCGCCAAGTAGGAGAAGCACCAATTTTATCCATGATATGTACTTTAAGTACTTTTGGAAGTGGTTCTCTTAGTACATTCATAGCTGCTAAAGCTAAAACATTCACTCGAGTGTCATTATATTCCCAAAAAGAACCCGGCTCTTTTAATTCACGATTCAACCATTCGTCGGTATTTTTACTTGGACGATCTGCCCAATCAGGTTTTCCCCAAAGAGTTCCTTCCCAATCACTAGTTTGGCGCAAAAGCTGATTCCAAGTAATTGTACTGTTATGTGCACCTGTAAAAAGATCTATAAATTTCGTTTTGCCAAGCTGGTCAGATTTATTGCCTTGTAAGATAAAATCCATTTCTAGAATGGGTGCCATGTAAGGAGCAACTTTATCATCCATGCTTTTAATAAGTCCCATATCGTAGGCTATACCCACTGTAGACGAAAGGAAGCTTTTGGTGACGCTATGAGTCATATCTACACGAAAAGGCTCGCCCCATTCAGCAACAATAAAGCCATTTTTTATGATGATGCCCGTTTGCTCTCCACGATCTTTAAAGGGACCAATTCCATCACCAAAAGGTTCTTTGCCAAATGTTTGATAATGATTAATCTCCATACTTCGGGGAGTACTAGACTCATTTTCTTGCGCAAATTGAATGGCGGCTTTAATTTTTGAGCTATTTAAACCAACCTCTTCGGGCTTCCTGTTCTGCCAATCACCCCAAGTGCCAGGGAAGTAAGTTTGAGCCTGAACAGTAAATGTAAAGCCTAGGAAAAGAGCAGCGAATAGTAATTTACGCATCATAATAGAAGTGGTTAGAATTGCTAAATAGGAAAGTAAAAGAATTAGCTGTTATAGCCCAATCAAGATTATTTTTTTACTAAACGGGGTAACGTGTTTACAAGCTTCAGCCGAGAGTCTTCAATTTTATGTCAAGAGATATAAGTTTTGAATCCAAAATTTATTGCTGAATTCGAATCTTCTAGAGCCTTAATACATTTAGTTACAAAATCTAATTTCTCATCAAACTAGGGGCTAATGCGCTTTGGGTGTATTACAGTTATACAATAAACAACTCAAAGGGAATGAAAATGAATAAGTTTATACAAGCCATAATTTTTGCAAGTGCGTTTGTCTTTTTTATGAGCTGTGATGATAGCACCACAGGCATAAAAGTGATGAGAATAATTCGATAAAAGTCATAGTTAGAACCACAGGTTCCTTTATTGATAAGGACGGTTACACCCTATCTATAGACGATACAAAAAGTGAGCAAGTCAATATTCCTGATGCAAATGCTGCAGGAGTAGCCATATCTGAATTGAATATTTCTTTAAGTGATGGTACACATTCCATTGAACTAAAAGATATCGCTGCGAATTGCTCAGTGTCTGGAAGTAATCCGGTGAGAATGAATACTGAAGAGCAGTTAGTGAAGGAAATAGAATTCGATGTAGTTTGTAAAGAAATTCTAGTTAATAAAGTGGTAATGGTAAGCAACCAAGAAGGACCTTTAGATTTATATATTGCAGAGCCCAATGATAAAGGTAGTGGATTTACGAATTACAGACGCCATACTCACGATGATTATCCAGAGCAGCACCCAACTATTTCTACTGATGGAACTCAGATTGCATTCACAAAACAGGGAAATATTTGGATGATAGATGCTAACGGTGGTAACGAAAAACAGATTACTAGCAGCGGTGAAGATTTTAAACCAGTATGGTTGGCTGAGCAAAATAAATTAGCCTTTACAAGTAGAAGAGATGGCAAAGCACAAATATACACGATTAATGCAGATGGCTCACAAGAGCAACGTTTTGAGTCTACAAATCCACTTTATACTGGTAGTACAACTGCATCTAGCAATCCACTTTACACAGGAAATGAGAAAAGAAGGAACTCAGAATTTGACCTCTCAGGTGTTATGATGGAAGGAGATTTATCGAAAATTGTATTAATAAAGCTGGAAGAGGGTGGAAAAATGAGCACTAAGACACTCACTAAAAATACTATCCGAGAGTTTGCTCCAGCTTGGTCGCCCGACGGTTCAATTGTAACCTCAATTATTGAAAATGCTCGCGGTGTACTTAATCTACAATCTATCGAAGTGGAAACAGGTGAAATACTTGGAACTACAAACTTTCAAGTTGGTTTTATTGATAGCGAAGCATCTCCAAGTTGGGTACCAGATGGCTCCGCCTTGCTATTCTCGAGCATAAAATCTAGTAGTGTTAAAGCAAAGGGTGCTGCGCAGGATTATAATTCTAGCCGCTCTAACAAGCCGAGTCCTATTCGCGAGATTGAAACTGATGAAACAGGTTTTACAGTGATGTATGTAGCATGGAGTCGCATATTAAAATGGTAATAGTGCCAAAATAATTTGCAACAAGATGCAAGGCTTGAGACTTTCATTACCCCAATCCCTAAAGAAATAAAAACTGAAGGGGTTGGGTTTTTTATATGGAGGTATGCTGCAAGTGTTGAGTTGAGTGTATTGGACAAAGAAACCTTTTGAGATGGAGGCTGGCTAAAGTTTAGCAACCATTCAACAATATCATTGTGATGTCAATTATTATGCCTTTTTAAACCATTTGTGGACAGATGATTCTTTCTCCTCATTTTCTTGATAGTTTTGGTTGCCAATTAGTAAAGCAACGGGTTTTAGGGCTTCAAATTCCTCACAAACAACTTTCAGCATAGCGGCAAACGGCAAGAATAAAATCATGCCAGCAACTCCCCAAACTACGGCTCCAACTATTAAGCTTAGTATTGCGGTTAGGGCATTTATTCTTAGGCTACTCCCTACAATTTTTGGAGTAAGAAAATTATCTGTTACCAGTTGTACTGCCCAAAATAAAATAGCGACGGCCATTGGCATCCACACAGAATTTGTAGAGACAAAGGCATACACGATTGGAATAATAGCACCCAAAACGGTTCCTATATATGGGATAATGGATAGCGTGGCGCCTAAAAAGCCGAATAAAAATGGATTGTCGATACCTATAATCCAAAGGCCAATACTATTGGTTAATCCTATTACAATGACAAGTAGTACCATTCCAAGTAAATATTTTTGCCCAACCTGCTGAACTGATTTGAACATCTTTAATACCTTAGCTCTATTATCTTCAGAAGCAAATTCAGCGAACCCACTAGTTAATCCCTTTCTGTAAATCAAAATTAGAAAAGTAAAAACTGTAGTAGCAAGAAGCCCCGCTAGAAAAGCAGTAGTGTCGCTAATGGATTTACTTACCAGTGCGCCAGTCGATTCAGTAAGCCAGTTTTTAAGCCATTCAAATAATTCGTTTTTCTCTAGATCTTGAATAAACGGTACATTTTTGTTGATATACAGAGTGATGTCGGTAAAGGAGAGAAGGATACTATCCTGAAAATTTGAAAATTCTACTGATAATTTGATGATTTGAGTGGAGAAGAAGAAAATGACACCTCCCACTATTAAAAAAACCGTAAAAATAGAGAGGAAAGCAGCGAAGGCTTTATTTACACCCCATGATTCAAGTTTTTTAACGAATGGGTATAGTATAAACGAAATTAGTAAAGCAACGCTTAACGGAATAAGAATTGACTTGGCTAAAACTAAGATTGCAAAAAGTGCAAATACAGTAGCAATTACGTAAAAAAGCTTTTGAAAAGAGAGATTCATTTTGGATAGTTTTTAAATCCATTGTATAAAATATCTAGGCAAAATGATTAAAAGCGCTCTAATATCAAAGCAAAAAATGGAGCGGGAGATGTAAGCCTCAAGCGCCAAGATGGGTAACATTTGGAGAGGATAATTCTGCAAGCTTATGATTTATCTCTATTCTCTAATTCACTTGCCATATATTTTGTGAAATAAAAATCTTAAAACAAAACCTATAGCTAGTAATCCGACTCCCGAAATTATCACATTAAAGGGTAAAGAAACGGACATTACCAAACATCCTATCAAACCAAAGACTGGGATTAATCTGCCGTATAAACGGTCGCTTTCTGGTTGTTTTAACGCAGCTATATTTGTGATGCTGTAATACAGAAGAATTGTAAATGTGGCGGCTCTTACAATAAACTCAAATGAGCCGATGAGAGTAAGTAGCAAGATTATACCACCTGTAATAAGTATGCTTATGTGGGGTACATGGTGTCGGTTATGTATAGTCTGAAAAATGGGCGGTAAATCACCTCTTCTGCCCATTGCCAACATCATTCTGCTAATCCCTAAAATCTGACTCAATAAGACTCCCAACATTGCAGTGGAAGCGCCAATCGTTATTATGATACTAATTCCTGGTGTAGCCAAAGTGTTTGCAACAACTTGCAATGGCGATTTACTGTTTGCCATATTTTCTGTTCCTATAACGCCAATGGCAATTACAGAAATTGCAACATAGAGAAGTATAGCCGTCACAATTGTTATAATAATTGCTTTTGGAATCGTTTTTTTGGGCTCAGCTACCTCTTCAGCTAGCGTCGCTATTCTTGCATAGCCAGAAAATGCAAAAAATAAGAGTGCAGAGGCTTCTGCAATTCCTGATATACCAAATGGAGCAAATGGTTTGAAGTTTTCTGTTTGAACTTCAGGAATACCACTAACCACTAAATATAGAAGCGAAAGGAGGGTTATAGAAACAATTAAAAGATTAAGTAACCCCGCTTTTTTAATTCCAAAAAAGTTAGCAATAGTGAGAAAAATAACTGCCAAAACAGAGAAAGTAATGGGGGAGGCTATTGGAACTAATTGGTAGAAATAGCTACCAAAACCTATGGCTACTACACCAGCAGCCGCAAGCTTACTAATTAGAAACATCCATCCAGCAGAAAAACCAAATGTGGGATTTATTAAAATATATCCATATTCGTAAGTTCCTCCCGAGTGTGGATATTTGGCTGCTAACTGTGCAGAGCTTAAGGCGTTAAATGTGGCAATAATCCCCGCAATTAATAAGCCTACAATAAGCGCAGGGCCGGCAACACCCGCTGCAACACCCGTCACAACAAAAATTCCCGCCCCAATTATTGCACCTAAACCAACGCCTACTGCATCCTTTAAAGTAAGCGATCTTAAAAGTCCTTTATCATCTGGTTTTTGCATTCTACCTATTTTAAATAAACCGATTTAATGAATATTCGCAACACGCTTTGATGATAGGAAAATTACGACCGGGATACATTTCAAATCCATCATGGATTAGTAACAATAGATATAAGACATTAGTTTTGAGGAGTGAGCTGTGAGTTTTGAGGTGAGTTTTAGGAATTCTGTACTTCCCTGATTGGGGTTGACCGTTATTAGTTATTTTCCGTTGTCAAAAATTGTGATCTTTTTCCTTTGTTCTGGCTCTAACATAAGAAAATCGTTGATAAATTTTGCAGGGGTTCTCCTTTCATTATTATCATGAAT